>Ga0255779_1000064_pt1 | contig 118162 bp, 99 predicted proteins | sample 011ome_21_FD_179977 | JGI IMG/M metagenome (GOLD analysis project Ga0255779, IMG submission 179977) | Coastal salt marsh microbial communities from the Groves Creek Marsh, Skidaway Island, Georgia - 011508AT metaG (version 2) | ecosystem: Environmental > Aquatic > Marine > Intertidal zone >... | reverse complement strand
AGCATTTGCAGAGTAATTCCTTAGGATGGGATGGATTTAGAAGTGATTCGGTCCATTATACGGAAGCATTTGATTCAGATATTTTGCCGTTCGTTCGAGGGCGTATCATGCTTGGGAATGTGTCCGTCCAGCATTTTAAATATTGGGCCATATTGAATTTCAATGCCTTGGGATACAATGCCGGTGCATTTGACGCTTCTGTTAGCGCGAAGTTCTTTTCTGTACCAGGGTATTTATCATTACAATGGAATATTCTGCGACAATCCCATATGTACCGTTTTGAGCAGTTATACGGCTATTCTTACGACTTAAGAACCATTGATGCGCCCTACTTTAAAAATGAAGGAAAAGCACAGTGGATCTTGGGTGAGAAATGGAAAAAGGAAGGAGTACTTTACGGTGCACAGATGAGCGGTATGCGCTATTTCGAGTCTTTTGACCAGCTATCTACTTGGGACGGGTTATACTGTCGAGTTCAGCTAGGGGTGAGTAGTAATGAAGAGGGCTGGAATGCCTGTGTTCAAGGGTATGGCGCTTATAAATCTTCATTTGGAGGTTTTACTACACCGAATTGGGGCGGTTTTACTGAGGTCAATTATAAAACGAGTATCGGAACAAGGTTTGAGATGAAGGCCGGAGTTAATGTGAGTATTGAGGATGCTTTCTATACGCCAACGTATTTAGTAGGTGTGCCTATCTGGGCCATGCAAACCGATCATTTGGCCGGGAGTTATCCTTGGGCAACTGCCTTTTTTGAAGCACGAATAGCAAATTTTATAGCCGGCGTACGTGTCCTAAATGCCCTAGAGGGATTAGCAGATTACAATTACTATGCTTTCGGTACAACACCGAGAACAGACCGTTGGGTTCAGCTGAGTGCTCGCTGGACGCTATTTAACTAGGTCTTCTGTGGCGGTTTCTTCGCGGCAGGGAAAAGAATGTTGTTTAGAATTAATCGATAACCTGCGCTATTGGGGTGATTCATTAAATCAGTAGGCTCATCGCCCACGCGGTGTTGGTAATCCTCTGGATCGTGGCCGCCGTAAAACGTCCAATACCCCTCACCAAAAGTACCGTGAATGTATCGAGCGGCCTTATCCACCTTATTTGAACCCAGCACGGTAGTAGAAGGCTTAAGAGTTTCTGGGCTGTAGGCTGTAGTTTGACCGTAAAAGCTTTTGACAAGAGAGGTGTGGTTTTAACCAAGATGGTGGGTACCACGTCGTATTTCGCAGAAAAATCAAACAGCTCGAAGTAGTCTTGATTTTCTTTCAACTTACGTACCCGTTTCTCGGTGATGTCTATGGATGAATATTCGTACCGAAGGGGGTTGGTTTCCAATCTAAAATTCTCAAAGGCAAAGCACTTTGAATGGTCTAACTGAAGGGCCGCACCCGGAGCAGACGGATCTCCATCGAACATGCTTTCACAAATGTCTACACCCTCGGCGGCTAAGGCAATATCATAGGAATCGGTGGCGGAACACATTGCGAATAGAAATCCACCATTATTGACATATGATGAAATAGTTTTTGCCACAGCACCTTTCACTTGGCTGACTTTAGAATAGCCCAATGCGCGCGCATCTGCTTCGAACTGCGCCTTTTGATTGATGTACCAAGCTGCGTCTCTGTATGCCCCGTAGAACTTTCCGTATTGACCCGTGAAGTCTTCATGGTGCAGGTGGAGCCATTCGTATTCTTCCAGTTGACCAGTAAGTATTTCTTCATCATAAATAGTGACAAATGGAATTTCTGCATAAGTAAGCACGAGAGTTACGGCATCGTCCCAAGGCTGTTTGCCTGCTGGAGAATAAACGGCAATTCTAGGCACCTTTTCAAGTTCAATACTGTTAGTATTAGTACTTGGGCTTTTAAGTTCAGCCATTAGGTTTAGCAATGCCTGGGCGCTACTATTTTCATAGGATATGCCCTTTCGCAGGGCTTTTTCTATGATGTTTTGATCTCCATCTAGGATGGCAAAAGACCCACCTCTATAGTTAAGCAACCAATGGCAATCGTAGCCAGAAGCTATGGCCTCGTAGACCAGGCCATAGGCTTTCAAGTGATCGCTCTGCCCTTCGTAATCCATAGGAATAAGCATTTGGCCCTTTGCAGTGCCAAAGAGTAGCGAAAATAATAGTGAGAATATGGCGTGTTTAGAACGGTACATCGCCTCCGTCAAGACCTGGTGTAGGAAGATTATCGTACCCGTCGTTAGAGGGATTAAATCCTCCGCCGTAGCTTCCGCCGCCACCTTCGTTCATTTTACTTTCCATCATCATTGTGGACCCTTGATCAAGGTCAGCGAATTTGGCAAGTTCCCCGATGAAACGAAGTCGAACATCGTCTAAAGAACCGTTACGGTGTTTTGCAATGATAATTTCGGCTTGGTTCTCTGAAGGGTCTCCATCTTCCCATTCTTCAATGCCGTAGTATTGTGGGCGGTAAATAAAGCTTACGATATCAGCATCCTGCTCGATAGCACCAGATTCACGAAGGTCACTTAGCTGAGGACGCTTTGAAGTAGAGCGCGTTTCAACGGCACGTGAAAGCTGTGAAAGTGCGATTACAGGCACATTGAGCTCTTTTGCAATAGACTTCAATGAACGAGAGATGGTTGAGATTTCTTGCTCACGGTTTCCTTGGGTCTTAGATCCTCCTACAGTCATCAACTGCAGGTAATCAATGATAATTAAATCAAGTCCCTGTGTACTAGCGAGACGACGAACTTTCGCACGAAGGTCGAACACAGAGAGTGCTGGAGTATCGTCAATGAAGAGGTTCGCTTTTTCAAGGTCTTTTACGCCTGAAGTAAGGTTGTTCCATTCTCTGTCCGTCAAATCACCCTTACGAAGTTTCTCAGAGCTTAGTCCGGTTTCGGAAGAGATGATCCTAGTAATAAGCTGAACAGAAGACATCTCAAGTGAGAATACGGCGACTTTTTTCTGGTGTTCTACGGCCATGTTTCTAGCCATAGATAGTACAAAAGCAGTCTTACCCATACCGGGACGCGCGGCGAGAATAATCAAATCTGAAGGTTGCCAACCCGAAGTAACTCGGTCTAAGGCAGCAAAACCTGACGGAACACCTGAAAGCCCTTCCTGCTTCGAAATATTCTCAATTTTATCGATGGCTTGACGAATGAGGTCTTCGGCACTTTCGTAATTTCTTTTCAGGTTGCCCTGAGCAACTTCGAAAAGCTTCTGTTCGGCATTGTCCAAGAGTTCTAAAACATCGGTAGTCTCATCAAAGGCACTCTCGATGATCTCTGAAGAAATACGCACCAACTCGCGTTGAATGTGTTTTTGCAGAATGATTCGAGCGTGGTACTCAATGTGTGCACCAGAACTGACTTTTTGGCTGAGCTGTGCGAGGTACGACTCACCACCGGCTTTTTTGATGATGCCTTCTTTACGCAGCTCCGCGGCAACAGTCAAAATATCTACAGGTTGGTTATCACCAAATAGGATGGTGATAGACTTGTAAATATCCTTATGTTGATCTTTGTAGAATGCCTCAGGGTGTAATATGTCAATAACCTTAGCTAAGGCATTCTTATCAATAAGAAGTGCACCCAATACAGCCTCTTCCAAATCAACTGCTTGTGGCGGTACTCTGCCACCTGCAGTCAGGTTGGTAGTCTGTCCAAGATTTCTTGGCGCTTGATTGCTGTATTGAGGGTCTTCCATAATTCTTATTCAGCGTATACACCCATATTAAAGAACTTTTCCATGCGCTGTTCAACGCGTTCTTCAGGGCTCAATTTGCTCAATGCCTTTGTATGCTTGATGATCACCTTTTTAACTTCTTCAAAGATCAATTCTGGATGTGCATGTGCACCACCTAATGGTTCTTTAATGATGCCGTCGATCAATCCGTTTTTCTTCATGTCGGTAGCCGTCAGTTTTAGGGCTTCTGCTGCTTTCTCTTTGTGGTCCCAAGACCTCCAAAGAATGGAAGAACAGCTTTCAGGAGAAATTACTGAATACCAGGTGTTCTCAAGCATTAAAACTTTATCGCCAACACCAATGCCGATAGCACCTCCTGATGCCCCTTCGCCAATGATGATACAAATCACAGGAACCTTGAGACGAGACATCTCCATGATGTTCTTAGCAATAGCTTCGCCTTGTCCACGTTCCTCGGCCTCTAAACCTGGGAAAGCTCCAGGAGTATCGATTAAAGTTACTATCGGTCTGCCAAACTTTTCAGCTTGTTTCATCAATCGAAGTGCTTTGCGGTATCCTTCAGGATTTGCCATGCCAAAATTGCGGTACTGACGCATTTTTGTATTCACCCCTTTTTGCTGGCCAATGAACATGTAAGTTTGGTCGCCTATCTTACCCCAACCGCCGATCATGGCTTTATCGTCTTTTACACCACGATCGCCGTGTAACTCGATAAAATTGCCTTCGGTCAGCGCTTCGATGTAGGCCTGTGTATATGGACGCTGTGGATGGCGAGAGAGTTGAACTCGCTCCCAAGCGCTTAAGTTTCCGTAGATTTCTTTTTTCTTATCCACTAGCTTTTTGCGGATGTCGTCTATGGTTTTGGCCATGTCAACGCCCGTTTCATCCGCTAGTTCAAGAGCTTTATTTAATTGAATTTCAAGCTCTTCAATAGGTTTTTCGAAAGAAAGATATTCCATATTTCATGTGTTTTCACAGCCCGCAAAATACCAAAACAAATTGCTTTAGCCTTTTCTTTTACGTGCTTTTATAATCCCATTGGCGATAACGGTTCCTAATATGATAAATACCCCGATGTAAAATTGGGGAGACATGCTTTCGGAAGCTCCGAAAAATAATGCTGCCAAGAGGATGCCGTAAACCGGTTCAAGATTAATTGCGAGCATTACACTGAAGGGCGTTAGGCGTTTGAGCAATTCGACACTTTTAATGAATGGATAGGCGGTACACGCCAGTGCGAGGATGGCGATGTAGATCCAATCAGAATTTTGCGTTGCCCACAATTTCATCGGATTGTTACCTACTATGATCGAGTAGATCACTATTGAAAGGAATGCAAAAGTGAGCTCCCAGAAAGTGACTTGGACGGGTTTCGGATAACGCGTCACCAGTTGCTTGTTGAGTATGCTAAAAGAGGCACTGAGCATCGAGCTGAAAAGAGCGATGATGAGCCCCAATTGAAAATTGGTCAGCTCGAAACCGAAATAGGACAAGTGTCGAATATCAGCCGTATTGGGTTCTTCGTAAAAAACTATACCTATTCCTAAGATGACTAAGAGTCCAAGCAGGAGTTCTATAGGATCGAACTTTGTTTTGGATAAAATCGGACTTAGCAAAGACGACCAAAGGGCTCCAGTAGAAACACCTGCTAGTGTGATGCTGACGTTTGAAATTTTGATGGCTCCGAAGAAGGTAATCCAATGCACTGCGATAAGTACACCACAAAGCCACATGAAGAGCAGATCCTTTGAATTGGCTTTAAAGCCTCTCTTTAGCACGAGGAGGTATATTCCAATGGCTACCGACGTAATTGCTGTACGGTTGTAAACCAATGCCAAAGCGTCGATACTTATGAATTTTCCGAGGATGGCGGTGAAGCCCCAGATGAACACAATGAAGTGCAGATTGAGTTGATCCTTGGTATATGAATTCATTTTATTTCGGCGCTTTATTGTACCGCCAAACAGCGATGATCGCAAACAGTAGGTTAGGTAACCAGATCGCAAATTCCGCGGGTTGAATGTGAATCCACATCAATGTTTTCCCCAACCATTTATCGGAAGATAAAACTCCTGTAGTTGCAAAGGTTTGAGAGATTTGCATGGCGAAAACATAGACTGCACAAATAACCAATCCGATGGCAATATTAATACCAAGTCCTCCGCGTTTCTTCTGGCTTGCCAAGGATACGGCGAGCAAAACAAAGACGTAAGAGCTAAGCGGGTAAGAGGAACGGCGCTGCATTTCCATTTGATACGATGCTATGTTTTCGTTCCCAGTGATTTCTTCTTGCGCAATAAAGGCGCTGAGTTCTTTTGAATTCATGGTGGCTATGGAGCTCAGCTTGGGTGCAATTTGCTCTGAAGTGAATTGAAGAACTGTGTCTAATCGTCTGCCGGTTGCTATGAATTCATTGCCAAGGCTATCTACCGTTCTAAGACGGTAGTTGTCCAAACGCCAAGCGCCAGTTGCTGTATCTAAACGAACGAAATCAGCACTTAGTTTGGATATGAGTCGGTGGTCGTCGAAGGTTTCATAAGTGAATTGGTACCCGCTTTGGCGAAGGCCTGAGAAAGTCTCGAAGTACACATAATGGCCCGGCAGTACTTGCCTGTGAACCTTTTGATTGATAGGACGATTTACCCCTGTGATGTACTTCTCCTCAAAGGCAATTCGCTTGATATTGGTTTGCGGTACCAACAGGTGATTTAAGGTCAAGGATAGGATACAGATGATGGTCGCACCTATGAAGTAGGGACGAAGAAGCCGATTAAAGCTGGTGCCTGAGGTGAGGATGGCCACTACTTCTGTGTTTGAGGCTATTCTAGAGGTGAACCAGATGGTCGATATAAATAGAATGAGCGCACTAAAAAGGTTGCCGTAAAAGGCCACGAAGTTGATGTAGTAATCAAAGACAATTTCATTCATGGTCGCACCGTTTTGGAAATCATCGATCTTTTCGCTGATGTCGAAAACGATAGCAATGGCCAAGATTAAAATCATGGTCAAAAAAAAGCTGCCCATGAATTTTCGCAGTATGTACCAATCCAGCTTGTTCACAACTACAATCTACGCTCTAATTTCGGAACCATCTCGTTTTTCCAGCTTGCAAAATCACCGGCGATGATATGGGCGCGCGCTTGTTCTACCAACCATAGGTAGAAGCGGATGTTGTGCATAGATGCAATTTGAGCGCCCAAGCTTTCCTTGCTATGTATGAGATGGCGCACGTATGCCTTGGTATATTGGCTGTCTACGAAGCTTGTTCCGTTCGGGTCAAGAGGTTCGTGCACATTTTCCCATTTTTTGTTGCGGATGTTTACGATGCCTTCGCTGGTAAAGATTTGTCCATTACGTCCATTGCGAGTGGGCATCACACAGTCAAACATATCTACTCCGAGGCTGATGTTTTCCAAGATGTTTGCAGGCGTTCCCACACCCATGAGATACCGCGGTTTATCTTTTGGCAAGATGGCACATGCACCTGCAGCATGTTTGTACATTTCTTCAGCGGGTTCACCAACACTGAGGCCTCCAATGGCATTACCGTCCGCATTTTTACTTGCGATATATTCTGCCGATTCATTTCTGAGGTCCTCGTAGGTAGAGCCTTGGATAATCGGGAATAGCGTTTGGTTGTAGCCGTACAGGGGTTCTACTTGGTCGAGACGGTCAAAGCAGCGATCGAGCCAACGATGGGTCATGTGCATGGACTTCTTGGCGTACTCGTAAGTGCTTGGATAGGGTGGACACTCGTCGAAGGCCATAATGATATCTGCACCAATCTCACGCTGGATGTCCATAACTCGTTCAGGAGTGAACAGGTGTTTTGTGCCGTCAATATGAGAAGCAAACGTAGCACCTTCCTCAGTGATCTTGCGTTGGTTGGCAAGACTGTAGACTTGATAGCCGCCGCTGTCCGTGAGAATAGGTCGATCCCAACCGTTGAATTTATGTAGACCGCCTGCATCTTTCAAAATCTCCGTACCAGGACGTAAGAACAAGTGGTAGGTATTGCCCAAGATGATTTGAGCTTTAGTATCCTCCTTTAGATCTTTGGTATGTACACCTTTCACGGTTCCCGCAGTTCCTACAGGCATGAAGATGGGTGTTTGTATTTGACCGTGATCTGTGGTGATGGTTCCTGCGCGCGCGGAACTCTTAGGATCGGTATGTTCGAGTTGGAATTTCATGAAGCACAAAAGTACCAACTGCTGGGCATATCTTTGCCACATGTATACAGCAGAACTTATTTTCGAGCACTTTCCGGAATTGACTCCGAAACAGAAGGATCAATTTGAGCGCCTTGGCCCCCTTTATGAGGAGTGGAACGCTAAGATCAATGTCATTAGTCGCAAGGACATGGAGTCCTTTTACCTCAAGCACGTCTTACACAGTTTAGGTATTGCGAAGGTCTATGATTTCTTGCCGGGGCAGGTAGTACTTGATGTGGGTACAGGTGGTGGTTTTCCCGGTATTCCATTGGCCATTCTTTTTCCCGAAACAGAATTTCACTTGGTCGATTCGATTGGCAAAAAAATCAAGGTAGTCAACGCGGTAGCAGAGGCGCTTGGATTGGAGAATGTTGAAGGATCACATGTTCGCGCTGAGGAATTGAAGTACCAATATGACTTTGTAGTCTCTCGTGCGGTGACTCACATGCAACGCTTTATACCATGGATCAAAGGAAAATTGGCCAAGAAAAACTTTGACGATAAGCGTCCAAACGGCTTGTTGTATTTGAAAGGTGGAGATTTGGCAGAGGAGCTGGGACCGCTAAAGGCTCAGCTCACCCATTTGTACCAATTCTTCTCGGACGAGTTCTTTGAAACAAAGAAGGTGGTCTACCTTACAAGAAAAGAGGTTCAAGGATTCCATGCTTCTACTATTAAATTTTAAGATTTATCAAAAAAGGGCGCCCATCGGGCGCCCTTTTTATTTTTCAATCTCTGTATTATCTCAAGAATGGGTAACGGTAATCCGTTGGAGGAACCAAGCACTCCTTAATCGTGCGAGCGTTCACCCAACGAAGTAGGTTCATGTAAGAACCGGCCTTATCGTTTGTTCCTGAGCCGCGGCTCCCGCCAAACGGTTGCTGGCCAACGACTGCACCTGTTGGCTTATCATTGATGTAGAAATTACCGGCAGCATTTTCAAGCGCATTTGCAGCTTCAATAGCAGCATAGCGATCGGCAGAGTAAATTGCCCCAGTTAAGGCGTAATCAGAGGTATTGTCCACTAGTTCGAGGGTTGCAGCCCAATCCGCATCTTCGTAAACGTAGATAGTAAGCACAGGGCCGAAGATTTCTTCTACCATTGTGCGGAACTTAGGATTTGAAGTGACTACTACGGTAGGCTCTATAAAGTAACCTACGCTCTTGTCGTATCCACCACCTGAAATGATTTCCGCATCGTCTTGTTCCTTGACGAAGTCGATGTAAGAAGCAATTTTATCAAAGGCACGCTCGTCAATGACTGCATTGATGAAGTTGCCCATATCTTCAGGCGAGCCCATCTTGAACGTTGCAAGGTCTGCAAGCAATCCTTCTTTTACTGCTGGCCACATACTTGAAGGAATGTAAGCACGAGAAGCAGCTGAACATTTTTGACCTTGGAATTCAAAAGCACCACGTGAGAGCGCCGTAACTACTTGCTGTGCAGGTGCCGACGGATGTGCAACTACAAAGTCTTTACCGCCAGTTTCACCTACGATGCGTGGGTAAGCACGGTACTTGTCAATGTTCGTTCCAATGGTCTTCCACAAGTGTTGGAAGACCGCCGTAGATCCTGTGAAATGTAGACCGGCGAAGTCTCTGTGGCTAAAGATGTAATCTCCCGCGACAGGTCCGTCTACGTAGATGAGGTTGATGACCCCTTCCGGTAAACCGGCCTCTTTAAAAATTTCCATAACCACGTTGGCAGAGAAAATCTGGCTGTCCGCAGGTTTCCATACTACAGTATTCCCCATGAGTGCTGGTGTTGCTGGAAGGTTTCCTGCGATGGCTGTAAAGTTGAACGGTGTTACAGCGAATACAAATCCTTCAAGAGGGCGGTATTCTAGACGATTCCAGATGCCAGGAGCACTCTCAGGCTGGTCGCTGTAAATCTGCGTCATGTATTCAACGTTGAAGCGTAAGAAATCGGCAAACTCACATACTGCATCAATCTCTGCTTGGAAGCAGTTTTTACCCTGCGCAAGCATCGTAGCAGCATTGATTTTGTAACGGTATTTCGTACTGATCAGCTCAGCAGCTTTAAGAAAGATTGCGGCTCTGTGCTCCCAAGGCATGGCACCCCATTGTTTGCGCGCTGCAAGAGCACTTTCTACAGCAGCCTTTACGTGGCTTTCATCACCAATGTGGTAATGTCCTAGAACATGGCCGTGCTCGTGCGGAGGGGTTAGTTTACCCAATTGACCCGTGCGAACTTCTTCTCCGCCAATGTACATAGGCACATCTACAGTAGCTGCGTATTGCTCTTTATAGGAAGCCAGTAGTGCTTCTCTTTCTGGTGTACCTGGTGCATAATCGTAGATAGGTTCGTTAGATGCAACCGGTACGTTGAAAATTCCGTTAGACATATTTGTGGTTGTTTAATTCAAAAATGAGGACCAAAGTTACACACTACGTGGCAGAATTGAGGGTTATTTGTGACCGCTCTACCAACGCAGCGAAATTTGTGGAAAGCTCGTGGATATTAACCGAAACTTTTCTTCTGCTTTAACCTTATTGGTTATAGAACATTTTAGTTTTGTAGCTCATTTAATAAATGTAAAAATGAAAACGCATAATTTCTCTGCTGGACCGTGTATTCTGCCGCAAGAAGTATTCAAAGAGGCCGCTGAATCTTTGATGAATTTTGACAACCTAGGATTGTCTGTTATTGAAATTTCGCACCGTAGTAAAAGCTTCGTTGCAGTCATGGATGAGGCAGTTGCTTTGGTCAAGGACCAACTTCAGGTCCCAGATACCCATGAAGTATTGTTCTTACAAGGCGGTGCTTCGATGCAGTTTGCAATGCTCGCGTTCAACTTTTTGAGTGAAAATGGTAAAGGTCAGTACTTGGATACAGGTGCTTGGTCTTCTAAGGCGTACAAAGAAGCAGCCGGTCTTGGAAATGCGGAAGTAGTAGCCTCTTCGAAGGATGCCAATTATAATTACATTCCAAAAGGGTACGCTATTGATGATAACGCCGATTACTTCCACTGCACATCGAACAATACCATTTACGGTACGCAGATCAAAGAGTTCCCTCAGACCGAAGCACCATTGATTTGCGATATGAGTTCAGATATTTTCTCGCGTCCTGTAGATGTGAGCAAATTTGATTTGATCTATGCTGGAGCTCAGAAGAACTTGGGGCCTGCAGGAGCGACTCTGGTTATTGTGAAGAAAGACGCATTGGGTAAATCGGGCCGCTATATCCCGACTATGTTGGACTACAATACGCATATCTCCAAAGGGAGTATGTTCAATACGCCACCTGTATTCTCTGTGTATGTAAGCATGTTGACCTTACGTTGGTTGAAAGCCAATGGTGGAGTAGAAGCTGCTCAACAGCGCAATGAAGAAAAAGCGGCATTGCTTTACAACGAGATTGATCGGAACCCATTGTTTGTGGGTACCGCAGCTGTAGAAGATCGTTCTACAATGAATGCATGTTTCTTATTAAACGACGAGGCAGCACATAAAGAAGCTTTTGATGCGATGATCGCTGAGAAGAACATCTCTGGTGTGAATGGCCACCGTTCTGTAGGCGGATATAGAGCTTCCATGTACAATGCCATGGATCTTGACAGTGTTGCTGCGCTTGTAGATTGTATGAAAGAACTTGAAAATAAATTCTAAATGAAAGTATTAGCTAACGACGGAATCTCAGCTTCAGGAGCTGCAGCTATTCAAGCCTCGGGCCACGAGCTATCAACTACAAAAGTTGCCCAAAATCAACTGATTGATTATATCAACGAGGAGCAGATTGATGTAATTCTCGTACGCTCAGCTACCACAGTGAGAAAAGATATGATTGATGCATGTCCTTCCTTGAAAGGTATCGGTCGCGGAGGTGTTGGTATGGACAATATCGATGTAGAATATGCGCGTGAGAAGGGTCTCAAAGTATTCAACACTCCTGCTGCTTCTTCGGATTCAGTTGCGGAGTTGGTAATGGGACACATGAGATCTTTAGTGCGCTTTATGCACGATTCAAACCGTCAGATGCCGCTTGAGGGAGATTCGAAATTTGGTGCTTTGAAAAAGAGCTACGCCAAAGGCGCAGAGCTTCGTGGACGCACGCTCGGTATTGTAGGGTTTGGACGTATTGGTCAAGCGCTTGCAAAGCTTGCTATTGGAGCAGGGATGAAGGTTGTGTTCTCTGATATCCACGAGGACAACGTAGATGTTGAGTTGTCTTTCTTCGACGGTCAATCGGCAAAGTTTACTTGTGAAAATGTAGGTTTTGATCGAGTTCTAACCGAGAGTGATTTCATTTCTGTACATGTTCCAGGAGGCGATTTGATCGGTGCTAGTGAGTTGGCAAAAATGAAAGACGGTGTTGTATTGCTAAATGCTGCTCGTGGTGGTGTTATCAATGAGGAAGCATTGTTGGATGCACTAGAGAGCGGAAAAGTAGCAGGCGCAGGTCTAGATGTATTTGTTAACGAGCCGACACCAGCGGTGAAGGTTTTGATGAACGGTAAATTGAGTGTTACACCGCACATCGGTGCAGCGACGCTCGAAGCGCAAGATCGTATTGGTACCGAATTGGCCGCGCATATCGATGCCATTTAAGCCAAATGTACTTTGATACTTCTAATGGCCTGTGATATTCACAGGCCTTTTTTTGTGCATTTGTCTTTCCGCTTCGGTAGATTTCTATTGGTCTATTTACTGTACCTTTCACCTACCTAATTACAGACGACCAACATGTTAAAACCACTACGCGCTTACCGCCCGGAGGGGAACAAGGCGCATCTCGTGCCGAGCCGCTCAGTGGACTCCTACTCGGCTAGGCAGCTCTTAGATAAGCTCGAGAATAATCCCTATACATTTCTTCAGGTCATTCGTCCTGAAACAGATCTTCTTTTGACCAATGAGGAGCGTTTTCAGCGTATTCGAGAACGCTTGGATGATTTTATTGAAGCCGGAGTATTTCGTGAAGATGAAAAAGAAGGGTACTTCCTCTATGAACAGCGTACCAATGGAAAATCCTTTACGGGTTTAATTGGTTTACTCGATGTGAATACAGCGCGTATTCATTTGCATGAAAATACGCTAGAAAGTAGAGAGTGCTTGTTCGCCGATTATTTGGAAACGACCGGTTTCCAGGCTGAACCCATCCTTGTATTTGGCCCATCGAATGAGGATCGAAAGGAATTGTTCAAGCGCATCAAGGCGGACGAGCCGCTTTTTGATTTTTATACGACGAATGAAATTGGCCACCGATTGTGGGCCGTCGATGAGCATTATGCAGCTGCTTTACAATCATCCATGGAACACCTCGATGAATACTTTTTAGCGGATGGCCACCACCGTTACGGCAGCACCTGTAGGGTGGCCCAGTCCTTAGAGAGTAACACCGCAGCGCAGCATATCCTTACCATGTTTATGGACGAATCCGATCTTGGTATTGATTCATTTGAGCGTTGGGTAAAAGTGAGTATCGATGAAATCACTGTGGCCGACTTTGAAGCGAAGTTTGAGGTATCCCCTAAAGCGGGCGGCTTCGATGAAGTTGAGGGTGATCTAGAGTTGTTCATTCAAGGACAGTGGTTCACAGTCGTTCTACCAACTGCAGTCGATCGTTCGTTGCCACCGAGTTACTTAATGAACACTATTCTCGAGCCCATGCTAGGCATTAAAGATGCAAAAACGGACAAGCGAATTACCTACATTCATCAAGGCGATGTTGATCAAAGTGCGGCGATGGCTGTTAATGGTTCAAGGGTAGGTTTTAGATTGCCATCGGTGAGTGTAGAAGTATTGAAAAAAACAGCGTTGGCTGGGGGGACAATGCCTCCGAAAAGCACCTATATTGCCCCCAAATTAAGAAGTGGGATGTTGCTCCATCTATTCAAATGAGTATAGCAGAATCTATTGAGAAATACCGCGCTGAATTAGGCGAGGTACAGTTGGTTGCCGTGAGCAAGACAAAGCCAATAGAGGATTTGCAGGCAGCCTATGATTCGGGACAGCGTCATTTTGGAGAGAATAAAATCCAAGAAATGGCTGCCAAACATGAAGTGCTTCCCAAAGATATATGCTGGCATATGATTGGCCACATACAAACCAATAAAATCAAATACATGGCGTCGTTTGTGCATTTGGTGCACGGGGTAGACCGCAAAAAGGTATTGGTTGAGCTCAACAAGCAAGCCGCAAAGCACGGCAGGACGATTTCGTGTTTACTTCAAATGCATATTGCCAAAGAGGATACAAAATTTGGTCTCGATGAAGGGGAGCTCCGAGAGGTTTTGACAGAATTGGACCAATACCCAAATGTCCGCGTGGAAGGCCTCATGGGTATGGCTACCAATACCTCCGATGATGAGGTTATAAGTGCGGAGTTCGCCTATCTGAAGTCGCTCTTCGATGAATTCCAAGAAACCCTTGAATGGACCACATTGAGCATGGGCATGAGTGGTGATTATAAAACTGCGGTAGCCCACGGTTCTACTCACGTACGTATCGGCTCTGCTATATTCGGGGCAAGAAATTATTCGGCGTGAGGTTCTCAGTAATTGACATAGAATGTACGGGCGGTACCTGGGGTGCCGAAAAGATCATAGACGTAGCAGTGTTCGTAATGGAAGATGGTGAAATCGTGGATCAGTTTGTCTCTTTGGTGAACCCTCAAATGGCTATTGACCCTTACGTGACCAAACTGACAGGCATTACCAACAAGATGGTTCGGACTGCGCCCAAGTTTTATGAGTTGGCAAAGCGTCTTGTAAAGATTACTGAGGGCACCACATTTGTGGCGCACAACATTGGGTTTGATTACCGGGTGTTTCAGCAAGAGTTTGAGCAGCTTGGGTTTGATTACCACAGAGCGACCTTAGATACTATTCCTTATTGTGAGCGCATCTTCCCAGATTGGGAAAATTATGGGCTTAAAACAGTAGCTAAGAAGCTTGGGCTTGTAAATTCTGCCCGTCACCGTGCTGAAGGAGATGCTCGATTAACGGCTGATTTACTGCGTATTTTACTTCAGAAAGATAGGGACAGCTATTTGGACAAGGTTTTCGTTTCAAAATCGGCCAGTGAGCAGCGTAATCCGTTCAAGGAGCAGGTGAAGAACCTTCAAAACAAGGTGGGTATTTATTACATCTATGACGAAGCTGGAGAGCCCATTTACATTGGAAGTAGCAAGGACCTACAGAATAGTGTTAACAGACACTTCGTTGCCGACAATAAACTTGCTCTAGCCTTACAGGCAGACGCGCATCGCTTAGAGGTAGAGCATATTGGCAATGAGGCCATAGCGCAGATTCAATACAAACGAACAGTGGATGCGCAGCGTCCGATGTACAACAATACAAAAAAGCGTAGTTTTTTGAATTTTGGTTTGTTTACAGAGCCTAAGAAGAGTGCGATGGTCGAGTATGTCAGGGTCTATCCTATACGTCACAAGGCGCCTCAATTTTATTTTGAAGGACCTAAAGCACTCTACGAATTCTTGCAGCGCGTGATGATGAACGAGGCCCTAGATCCGTTCACTTTTCTCCTAGATAAAGACCGCGAGCATTACTTTAAGCATACCAAGAATCTGCAGTGGAAGGCGAAGTCTAAAGAGCTGCCGTTGAGTAGATTGCGTGAGTATCTGTTTCCGCAAGAGGGCACCCTTATTGGTCCGGGTAGAAAAGACAATGAGAAGTGTGCTATTTTGATCGAAGGAGGCCGAATCTTAGGGTATACCTACTTCTATCTCGCCACAGACGGAGTCAATAGAGCACAGCTAAAGAAGCGGATGGTTGATATTGAGCACGACGCGTATTGTGCCGGCATAATACATCACTTCTACAGTAAGGGATACCTGAAATTGCTCGAGTAAGGATTATTTGAAGAAGTAAGCGAGACTTACTACTAACTGTGCTCTTCTCCGATCAAGCTCAAATTGGTAATCGGTTCCGTTATAATCATAATTAACATTACCAGCCAACATTCCGAATCCACTTTCATACTTGACTTCACCAAGTAATCTCCACAGTTTAATCCCCGCGTGAATATGCCAGCCCCAAGTAAAATTAGCGTCCACATCAGCCGTCCAAAGGTCACTTCTATTCGCAAATGGGATAGATGGTGTCGCACCTAGTCCGGCAAAGGCAGGACCTATTTTTGCGCCGGCACTAATAGGAAAATCAAGACGCTGTACCGTTGAATTAATGGTAAATTCTGAACCTCTATCAGTTATAGCTATTGTTTCATCGAATTGGGTGTACAAGGCTTCACCGTGGACATAAACTGGAATGAGAGGTAAGCTTATGCGGGTAATCATTCCTAAATTGAAGCCATCACTGAATTCAGTCTGGATATTTGAAATGTCATAAGTCTGGTTGTTGACTATATCATTAATATCGTTAAGACTCAACGTTTGCTGAGGTAGATTCATTCCACCTTTCACCCCAAATCGAATAATTTTGATTTGTCCGCTCATACCGGTGGTAATGGATAGAAGCGCAAGTAGAAGGTAGATTTTCAGCGTTTTCATTGATTGTATCCGTTAAACTTTAATTCAATTTCTGCAAATACTATTCCTAAAGGGCGGCGAGGTGGTTTTCTACGTTTGTCTTAATGCGTTCCTCAGCTCCCTCTAAAGGCGCTTGCTCGAACGACTTTCCTGTGATCTTCTCAAACAATTCACGGTAACGAGTACTTACAAGATTTACAAAATCGTCTGTCATTTCAGGCACCTGCTGGCCTTCTTTTCCTTGGAATCCATTTTCCATGAGCCATTCACGAACGAACTCTTTGCTAAGCTGACGCTGTGCTTCGCCTTTTTCTTGGCGCTCTGCATAGCCTTCGCTGTAGAAGTAGCGCGAGCTGTCTGGAGTGTGAATCTCATCGATCAACACAATAGTACCGTCGGCCAATTTTCCGAATTCGTATTTGGTATCAACCAGGATAAGTCCGCGCTCAGCAGCCATCTCGGTGCCGCGTTGGAACAAAGCACGCGTATATTTTTCGAGTTGAAGATAATCGGCCTCACTTACGATACCCTTAGCAATGATGTCCTCGCGAGAGATGTCCTCGTCATGATCGCCATGCTCAGCTTTCGTTGCAGGAGTAATGATAGGCTCCGGGAAAGCGTCGTTTTCCTTCATGCCTTCTGGTAGGGTTACGCCGCATAATTCGCGTAGACCGCTCTTGTAGGTGCGTGCAGCGTGGCCCGCTAGGTAACCGCGGATCACCATTTCTACTTTGAACGGCTCGGCACGCTGACCAATAGTTACCTGAGGATCTGGAGTGACCGCTCGCCAGTTTGGAACAATGTCCTCAGTAGCTACTAAGAAATGCTCGGCAATCTGATTCAATACTTGGCCTTTTCCTGGAATTGGACGCGGCAATACTACATCAAAAGCAGAAATACGGTTAGAGGCCACCATCACCAATACATCTTGGCCGATGGTATAAACGTCGCGAACCTTTCCGCGGTAAAAGTTGGTCTGTCCTGAAAATTGATACGTTGGCTCTTGATTCATGATCAATCTTTTTTCTCGTAAGCGGTAATAATCTTTTTAACTAATGGGTGACGGATTACATCTCGGCCGTCGAGGTGTACAAATCCAATTCCTTTAACACCATTCAATGTCGTGATGGCCTCTTTGAGCCCACTTTTCTGGTGTTTTGGCAAATCGATCTGTGAGGTATCTCCCGTTATAATGAACCGTGCATTTTCCCCCATACGGGTCAAAAACATCTTCATCTGGGAAGTGGTCGTATTCTGACTTTCATCGAGAATGACATATGCATCGTCAAGCGTTCTACCACGCATAAAGGCAAGCGGAGCAATCTCAATAGTTCTGTTTTCTAGGTAAAATTCGAGCTTCTCCTTTGGAATCATGTCTCGCAGCGCATCGTAGAGCGGTTGCAAGTATGGATCCAATTTTTCTTTCAAATCCCCGGGCAAGAATCCCAAATTTTCACCGGCTTCTACAGCAGGTCGCGTCATGATGATTCTACGCACCTCTCTATTCTTCAGTGCCGCAACTGCCAAAGCGACTGCAGTATAGGTCTTACCTGTTCCTGCAGGACCAATGGCAAACACGAGGTCGTTGGTCATCGAACTTTCCACCAATTTGTGTTGGTTGGTGGTCTTCGCTTTGATGATGCGACCTTGAGGGCCGTGAAGAATAACTTCGTCCTTGAGCATGGTGTGTTTGGTACGTGCAGTATCCTTTGCTTGAATGAGCTCCTCTAATGCTCGATCGTCGAGGCGCTTGTTTTTGCTGACATAGGCCACAATAGCTTCGAGTTTGTCCTCAAATTCTTCCAGTGTTTCTTCTGGACCCGTAACCTTTATTTCGTGGCCACGAGCAACAATTTTAAGTGCTGGAAAGTAAGCGCCAATCTGCTTCAGATAGGTGTTGCTTGGCCCATACAACTGGGCTGGATCAGCCGACGTGAGTTCAAAAACTTTTTGTGTCAATTACTGCTGTGTTGAGTACTGTTTTAGAAGGCGGAATTGCCTTACTTTTGACAAAGTAACTACATTTTCACCAATACACCACCTGCACTAGCGAGCATCTATGGGAATAATCACATTAATATCGGATTACGGACTGCGCGACAATACTGTTGCTCGGTTGAAGATTCGATTAATGCGTCGCATAGAAGAGGCTAGGTTATTGGATATCAGTCATTTGGTGGAGCCTCATAATATACTCGAGGCGGCGCATATCCTCAGGGGGGTGTACCGTGACTTTCCCAAGGGCACCATTCACTGTGTCATGATAGGGACCTCTCCAATGGAAGGCGGCGAATACATCTGTTTAAAAGCGTGTGGCCAATTCTTTTTAGGCACTAACAACGGGTTGCTTACTAGTGTCCTGAAAAATGAAAAAATAACGGGGGCGAGAATGTTGGACATCCGCGGCATAGACCCCAACGATGAAAAAGAATTGTTCGCAGCCGCTGCATCACACCTGTTTAGCGGAGGAAAGATAGAAATGCTCGGTCCGGCCATCACTTCTGTGAAGAAGGTAAAAGAGCCTGCTGCCGGTATAGGCGATTTCGCCATTAGTGGCAACGTTGTGTACATCGACCGCATGGGAACGTGTGTGACGAATATTTCTCGCGAGAGCTTCCAAAACCAATTGAAGGGTAGGACCTTCTCGGTGGAGTTGGCGAGAAACAGAAGTATGAAGAAAATTTACGACCGCATCGCTGACGTACCGCAAGGAAAATTAGCGGCCCTATGGAACGAGGAAGGCATGCTTTCTATCGCCGTGGGTAAGAGCGGCGGTGAACATATCCGAGGCAGTAATGAATTAATCGGAATGAAGATTCACGATTGGGTACGCATTGACTTCGTATGATAGAACGCATTGTGAAATTAGCCATTGACCCGAACTCGGAACAGGGCACTACTTTTCGTGCGATTTTTGCCGAAAGCAAAAATCGCATCGGCCAGCAGCCCGGTTGCTACGGTGTCCACCTACTCGAGAGTGAAGGACATTTCTTCACGCATAGCCTTTGGGAAAGTGAGGCCGATTTAAACGCTTACCGCCAAAGTGCGTTATTTGGAAAAGTATGGCCAAAGACCAAAGCGTTATTTTACGATAAACCCCAGGCATGGACGTGCCATAAGACCGACAGCAGCGAAGCATGATTGCACAACTAAAGAAAGAATTACAGCTCTACTTTTCGGGCATCTTAGGCTATTTGATCATCGGCATTTATTTGCTTGTGAACGGCTTGATGCTTTGGATATTTAACGGACCCTTTAATCTGCTTGAGGGCGGTTACGCTTCATTGACCAACTATTTCGGTCTTGCGCCGTGGGTGTTCTTGTTCCTCATTCCAGCGGTAAGTATGCGCGTCTTTAGCGACGAGATTCGTTCAGGCATGATGGAGCTATTAGCAGTTCGGCCGATTTCAACAACACAGCTTGTTGTCGCCAAATACCTTGGAACACTTTCCGTAGTGGTGTTGAGCATTGCCCCTACACTCATCTACCTTTGGAGTATGAGCGCTCTGGGTTCTCCGGTTGGGAATCTTGATTGGGGCGCAGCTATTGGGTCATTTATTGGTCTTCTAGCCTTGGGGGCGGCCTATACTGCAGTGGCACTTTTCGCCAGCGCGCTTACCTCCAACAATGTGGTAGCCTTTGTTTTAGGGGTAGCCCTCAACATGGGCATGTACCTTGGGTTCGAAGCACTGGCAGATATCTATAAATTCAGCGGTTGGGAACTCACGGTGCGCCAATTTGGCTTTAACGAACATTACACTTCCGTATCACGAGGTGTATTGGATGGCCGCGATTTAGGGTACTTCATTGGCGTAGTACTGCTGTTTCTCTCCGGAACATTTATAGTACTCAGCAGACGCCACCTGTACGCGACAGCTCGTACCAAAACAGCCTACTTCGTGGGTGCGTTATTGGTTATTCTTATCAGCCAAAGCGTACGTTTCAGAATAGATCTAACCGAAGAGGGAAGGTATTCACTGAGCGAAGGCACGGAATCTTTGTTGGACCAGGTGGAAGAGCCCATGCTGATCAAGGTCTACCTCGAGGGCCAATTCCCGGCGGGTTTTGAGCGTCTAAAGCTTGAAACGCAGTTCATGCTCGAAGAGTGGAGTGCACGCAACGGCAATGTATTCTTTGAATTCATCAACCCGAATGAAGCTGAAAAGCAAGCGGAGTTTAAAAACCAATTGGCCACCAAAGGTATAAATGCCGTGCAGCTTCAGGTGAAAACTAAAGACGGTGAAAGCGTGCTTAATGTTTTTCCAGCGGCGGTGATGAGCTATAAAGAAAAAGAAGAGACGGTCATCCTGTTGGAAGATGTGATGGTTTTCGATCCAGCAGAACAAGTAAACATCAGCATACAACAACTTGAGTTCAATTTGGCGCGTTCACTCTCTGCACTGCTGCAAACCGAACGACAAAAAATAGCCATGATTACCGGACACGGCGAGCTTACGGCCTCACAGACGGCGGGAATTGGATTGGCCTTGAGTGAGCATTACGCGGTCGAGCGATTCTCCTTGGAGACTTATAAAGCAAAGTCCGACGGTTCGCCCGATATCGAGGACATGGTGCGCCGCTTGAACAGTTTTGACCTGGCGGTGGTAGCGAAACCAACGAAGGCCTTCTCAGAATTGGACAAATACCTCTTGGATCAATTCCTCATGGGAGGCGGACACCTCATGTGGTTTGTGGACGGTGTTCATGCTGAAATGGACAGCTTGAGCTTTGGTCCGGAGTTTTTGGCGTACCCAACGTATTTCGACCTAAACCTTACGGACCTGCTTTTCAAGTACGGCGTACGCGTAAACACCAACCTCATTCAAGACATACGTTGCGCAGGTATCAACGACAGGCGCAGCATCAACCCTTGGGTCTATTTCCCATTATTGGGGCCAACTGCCCATCCTGCGGTAGCCAACCTCAATGCCGTGAAAGGTGAATTTACGAGCACCCTCGATACGTTAGAAGCTCCCGGCATTCTGAAAACACCATTGTTGCTGAGCTCAACCAATGCCAAGAGCACACCTGCGCCGCATACGGTGAGTTTAGAAACGTTGTACAACCGTCCGGATCCACGCACCTTCCGCAGTAAAGACCTGTTGGCAGGTGTTCTCCTCGAAGGAATTTTTGAAAGTGCCTATGCCAATAGGATTGCGCCGCGCACTGCAGGTAATGCATTGCCTCAGATCAAAGAGAGCGCGCCAACGAGTATCGCTGTTTTCAGCGACGGAGATATCATTCGCAACCAAGTGAACCTCATTAATCCAGAGCTGCCTCGAGGTCAACCTTTGCCGCTGGGCTTTGATCAGTACACCAACATTCAATACGGCAATGACGATTTGCTTTTGAATCTCACGGACTACATGTTGGACGATCGCGGCCTAATGGAAACGCGTACGCGCGACATCAAATTGAGATTGCTCAGCGAAGAGAAATTGACCAATGAAGCGAGTAGGTGGAAAGCAATCAATGTGGCCTTGCCTGAGGTGCTGCTGTTGCTTGTTGCCGGTATGTTGACCCTATACAGAAGAAGAAAATATGCACGTTAAAAACAGTCTTTACAGCCTATTATTGGCCCTAGTCGTGGTCAGTTGTGGTGCACCTGCGCAGAGCGACGGCATGGAAGAACTTAAGGCACAGTACGACTTTGCTATTGCCGATACAGCGAGTATTACCAAGGTTGTGATTAGCGATAAGAAGCCTTCACAGGTAGTCCTTGAACGCACCGAAAGTGGCTGGTTGGTAGACGGCCAGCATCCTGTTCGTAAAGATGCTATTGAGGTAATGCTAGAAACTTTAGGGAGTGTAACGCTCAAGAATTTTGTCTCCAAGAGTGCAGTTCCCGCAGTGAATCAGCGCATGGAGGTGTACGGCAAATGGGTTGAGGTATATAGTGGAGATGAATTAGTGAAAAGCTATATCGTCGGTACAGAAACACCGGATATGTTAGGTACGTATTACCGTATGGTCGATTCAGAAATGCCCTTTTCTGTCTACATCCAAGGTTTTAACGGGTATTTGACCACCCGATTCTTTACGGAGCCTTCTATGTGGCGCGACAGGACCATATACGGCCTTGCTCCTGGACAGATTGAGAGTATTGAGATGAATGTCAATGGACCTGAGGGCTTCTTTTGGATGATTACCCGCAAAGAGGGTGATCATTTGAAGGCTCCTGCAAATGAGGCAGGTAGTTGGTCTTTGGTGGGCGGTGAGTTTGAGCCATTGCCCTTCAGCAATGCACAACTGCTCTATTCAGCAGTGGCTGCTGTTCGTACATTGAAGTACGAGGGTGCCGTTGTCTCCACAGATAACATTTGGGAGAAGAAGGACAGTATTTTTAATTCGACGCCTGCCTTTTCATTCTATGTGCATACCACCGACGGAGAGATCTTGGAGACCCGTGCATTTTACAAGAAAACAGAAGGTATCTTGGTAGGAGAAGACGGTACACCGCACGAGTGGGATCCCGACAGATTCTATGCGGAGTTACCGGATGGAAGAATGGCACTTATACAGCGCTACGGCTGGCGTAACCTCATGTTGACCCCTTGGGAGTTTAACTAGCGGTTATTAACAAAAACCTGTGATTAAAAAAAGAATTGGACACGGATAAAACTTACCTGTCCGATTATCTTTGTTTACTATCAATTGATAAGACGACCTATTATGAAATTCATCGTATCTAGTTCTAAGCTGTTGAAACAACTCCAACTCATTGGAGGAATCATTCAAAGCAACAATACCCTGCCTATTTTAGACAACTTCCTTTTTGAGTTGAAACAAGGCGAGTTGGTAGTGAGCGCTTCTGATCTAGAAACGACTATGAGTGTCAATCTTGAAGTCGAAACAGAAGATGTTGGTTCTGCTGCGGTACCTGCTAAGGTGTTGATGGATACGTTGAAGACGTTTCCTGAGCAGCCGTTGACCTTCACGTTCGACGAAGGTTCGCACACTATAGAATTGTCCTCAGATTACGGTAAGTACTCATTGGCCTTTATCGACGGTGATGAGTTTCCAAAATTCCCAGAGCTTGAGGACGCAACATCTACAACACTTCCTGCTGAGGTCTTGGTTACGGCCATTGGTAAAACGTTGTTCGCCACAGGAAACGACGAGCTTCGTCCGGTGATGAGTGGTGTTTTCTTCCAGTTTGATTCAAACGGATTGACCTTCGTAGCTACTGATGCACACAAGCTTGTGCGTTACAGAAGAACAGACCTAGGTGCAGAGAGCACTGCTGAGTTCATTATGCCGAAGAAGCCGTTGAATATGCTTCGTGGTTCATTGAGCTATGATTCTTCGGAGGTGAAGGTGGTTTACAACAACACCAATGCACAGTTCTCGTTTGACAACGTGGTTATGGTATGTCGACTAATTGACGGTAAATACCCGAATTACGAGGCAGTAATCCCGCAATCGAATCCTAATGTTATGCTAGTAGATCGCAGCGCATTCTCTTCTTCAGTGAAGCGTGTGGCTATCTTCTCAAATAAAACGACGCACCAGATTCGTTTGCGTATCGCAGGCGCAGAAATGGGCATCAGCGCAGAAGATCCAGATTTCAGCAACAAGGCGAACGAGCGCTTGGCTTGTGATTACCAAGGCGATGATATGGAGATTGGCTTTAACAGTCGTTTCTTGTTGGAGATGCTAGGCAACCTAGGTTCTGATAACGTTCGTATGGAGATGAGCGCGCCGAATCGCGCAGGTATTCTTATCCCAGCGGATGGTGTAGACGAAGGTGAAGACCTATTGATGTTGGTAATGCCAGTGATGCTTAACCACTAAGCATTCAGCAATTATTTTCTTGGATCCAAGGTCGTTGGTACCCTTCCGTTGGTTGGTGCTACCTCTAGGTTTTGAACGAGCGGATAGGCTTCCTGAATCTGCCATTTGCCTTTTTCCCAATACACACGGTCGTAAGAAAAGTCCGGGCCGTAGGAAAACCATTTTTCTTTCAGATTCTCTTTCGAAGGTGCAAGGTGGTCGCAGATGATCCCTGAGTGTTTGCCGTCCCAACGCACGGCAGCTGAAAGAGCGCTGTTGTATCGAAACTGTATTCTATAAGGACGTCTCGCATATCGTTCGTCACCGTTGCTTCGAATATTGAAGATGCGTGAACCAAAGTGGAGTTGCTTTCTAGAACTGCCTAATTCTACAGCGTCAATATATTTTGTGTGGTAGGAGCGACCAGGCCTGAAAGTAAGTAGGGTATACACTTTCTTGCCCTTGCTCTTTTTGGTGATAATGTCGTAGCATATGCCACCAACCCATGAGCCACCCTTAAGCCAGCGGTAGGCGGCGTCTTCTGTGCCGTAGTCTTCTAGAACGATGCGTTTAGGTCCCTTCCAATCGGGATTCCATAAAAAGCCGTGGTAAGTAAAACCACCATGTGGCTGGGGAACGATCCAGGTATAGATCGTGAAACTTTGGTCTGCGGGTAGCTGAACACTCAAATTTCTGACGGAAGGAAGCGTTTTGCCGTAATTCTTATCGATACTAATGAACGACCATAGACTATCGGCGAATACTTCAGCCAATGAATCTGCAAATGAAGCATTTGAAGGCAGAAGGTATGCGTTGCCTAGCCTTTGTAAAGATTGTTCATTGGGTTGGGCAGCGGCGGTTAGACTAAGCAGGAGAAGCGCAAAAAGGCTATTCTTCAACATGCATGAAGTCTTTTTTCGCCATAAGTTCCTCTTCAGTTTCTTCATTGTCTTCGTCCGGTACACAGCAGTCTACAGGGCATACTTCCGCACATTGAGGTTCTTCATGGAATCCAATACACTCCGTACACTTATCAGTTACAATGTAGTAAACGTCGTAATCAACAGGCTCTTGTGCTTCATCGGCGTCGTATTTATTCCCGTTAGGGGTAATAATGTTACCGCTGAGGTCGGTTCCTTCGCTGAATCGCCACTCTAGTGCACCTTCGTATATCGCGTTATTCGGACATTCCGGTTCACAAGCACCGCAATTAATGCATTCGTCAGTGATTTTAATAGCCATATAGCCCTGTTGTTTTAGCTTTGCAATTCTTAACGCAAATGTAGCGCCAATGTTTTTTACTGACCATAGGATTGAAGCAGTTTCCCAATTAGGAGTGTTCATAAGAGAATTTGTCCAAGGGAAATCTATTTCCAATGGTCACGAAGATCTCGCAGAAGAATTGCGTGCTGCGATTACGCGTTCCTTCAGACACAACGGATGGTTCGTGGAAGAGAATACCTTACAGGCGCTCGAAGCGTGGGGCAATGAGCTCACCAAGGAGAACTTGGAAGAATGGCGTGAACGCGAGGGGGGAACTTCAGCAGTTAATCGCACAAGAGTGGGTATTGTAATGGCAGGAAACCTGCCGCTGGTAGGCATGCATGATTTTTTGAGTGTATTCCTCTCGGGCCACTTTGCACTCATTAAGATGAGTAGCGACGATCAATACCTCCTGCCAGTTTTAGTGAAAGTGTTGCTACGCTTTGACGAGCTCTTTGAAGGCGATTGGATTTTTGTCGAGCAGCTCTCAGATATGGGCGCAGTCATTGCAACTGGAAGTGACAATACTTCGCGTTATTTCGAATACTACTTTGGTAAGTACCCTAACATTATCCGCAAAAACAGAACATCAGTGGCTGTTTTGACCGGAAATGAGACCGAAGAAGAGCTGAGAGGACTGGGAGCAGATATTTTCTCCTACTTCGGAATGGGTTGCAGAAATGTAAGTCACTTGCTCGTTCCTGAGGGATACGACATTCAAAATATCTTTGCCAATATTGTGGACCACAGCGATGTAGTAAATAACAACAAGTACGGCAACAACTACGACTACTACCGTGCTTTATTCTTGCTAAACCAGGACGATTTCTTAGAAAACGGATTCATCATTGTTCGCGAAAACGAAGAGCTTCATACCCCGGTGTCCATACTTCACTACAGCACTTATCCTGAGTCGGGGCCACAGGCACGTCTCGAGGCTTGGGGAGATAGCGTTCAATGTGTTGTGGGGCATGGGCACCTTCCGCTTGGTACCGCGCAGAAGCCTCGTTTATGGGATTATGCCGACGGGGTGAACACCCTAGAATTTCTCAAAAACCTTTAAGGACGTTCCAAAGCGCCAATAGTGGCAGGGGTACTTCTACCTGTGCCTCCAAGATCGAGCAACGGGCTAATAGCGGTTGCCTTGGCTTTGCTGAACAATAGGGAAACAGAGTCTGGTAAGAATCTCCACTGGTCTTCGGGTATCCAAGGGGTGGAGGAGAAGCCCCAATTCAAATTAAATTCACAATCCTTGAACATGGTGGTATTGGACAATGTGTAATGACCGGCTTCGGGATTCGGTTCTATTTTTAGCGCACTGTTTTCAAATTTCACATCAAAAACCTCGTTATTATCAATACCCATAGCTACTTCGCTTGCGAGATTACCTCCGATGTACGTATTGGTGAATGTAGCACTTAGGCTCCTGGTGTAACGGTTACCGGCGGCGTCTTCAAAGAAGTTGACCATACCAATACCAGTGCCGCCTCGAGAAGAGAAGCTCCATGTATTGTTAATGGTGCTGTGGTCAAAGCGATAGTTCCCTCCTAAACCGTAAAAACCATAAACCCCACTAGGACCGATGGCGAGATTAGTTCCTACAATGTGACCGTATCCACCGTAAAGACCTACTCTTGAACTGTGCGTTATGATGGTGTTGTTCAGGGTAAGGTTGGGGAGGATCCCCCAAGCACTATCCACCCGCAATGCAGTCGATGAATTTTTAATAATCAGGTTGTTGAGTATTGCTTTTGATTGCGCACCGCCCTGGATGAATACACCGCCAAGCAAGCCGCCCCACTGACCTGGCACCCACTCATAAGAGGGTTCCAATCGGTCCCCTTGGAATACTACAGCGTCGTCCATACTTCCGGTTTCATTTGGATCGACATACAGCTCGCCATCGCGGTATACCCAGAGGCCACTACCAGCATGGAAATGAACTTGGGTTCCTGGCTCAATGGTTAATCGATGTGCACTATCCACGACTGCATACCCATAAACAACGTGTGGTTTAGTATTGTCCCAAACTTCGTTTTCTCCCAACACGGAATAGGCAAGTTTGAGTGGAGGGAGTGGTTCGGGACGATTAATAGTCAGCACATTCGTAGGGAAGTGATACACAGCATCCCAGACCGTAGTAACCAGGTCTACATGTTGCTGTATACCGCCATTCTCAAAAAGAATACTGTCCTTGTAAACGAGCTCAGTTGATCCGGCCGCATCGGGACTAATTTCAATAAAGATATAGGTGCTGTCTTTGGCCAATACCTCTACGTTTTCCACATCTTTACCGCTTACCCCATCCACGTTCATGCGGTAGAAACTTCCTGCACCTCGGCCCAAATACACGCGATCGATGGTGATATTCTCATCCGACGGGTTGAAGACCTTCAGGGTACGCGTAGAGCTGGCCAGTCCTGTAAAGACCGTATCGAGATAGATGGTATCAGACGAAAAGCCCAATTCTACATTGGTTCCCGGGAATTCTATTGTATTCCTACAACCGACAACGGTCGTAAACAGCGCGAATGATATGATAATTTTCAGGATTTTCATCTACTAGCGAAGCTACATCACTATTTTTGCACCACCAATTAAGCGGCGTGCGAACATTTAACTTATATTTGCCGTCCGAAATAACGGAAATGGGGTCTGGGCAAAAACTCAGGCTATTAAATACAAAACGAAATGAAAACAGGAATTCATCCAGAAAACTACCGCTTGTGTGTCTTCAAAGACATGGGTACAGGCGATCAATTCATCACTAAGTCTTGTGCTGATGCGAAAGACACTATCGAAGTAGATGGTGTTGAATACCCACTAATCAAAATGGAAATTTCTAGCTACTCTCACCCGTTCTACACTGGTAAGGTGAAGCTTGTTGATACCGCAGGTCGTGTGGATAAATTCCGCAGCCGTTACGGTAAGAGAGGATAAGATACCTAGCGTATCAAAATTTAAGACTCGCTGTGTGCGGGTCTTTTTTTTGCCCTAAATTCGAAGGAACCAATAACGCACCGAATGAAGATTCAACTCGTTGACGGTCAACACCGTTCTCACTTACTTCCCTTAACCTATACGAGGCCTGTAGCAGAATTGCGCTGTGGCATTATCACTATCGCTGAGAAATACACGATGCGTGGTCATGAGATAGGCTATGGTACTGAGGCGTATTTGAATGTGAAGTATCCTTCTATTGAAGCCGAGGTATTTGTAAGTGGTAGTGTATGTCCTACGGATGCATTTTTAGAGGCTGTTGCTGGTTTAAGTAGCGGTCAAGCCCTTATTCAAGGCGATGAGTTATTGGCATTTAAAGGCGAGAAGTGGGAAGATGAGCCGTCGGAAATTATTCCATTTAGTAGCGCTTTGAACCTCATTACTCGTCCTTGGGATATCTGGAGTAAGAATGCTTCGGAATTGAATCTAGACTTTGATCTACTCACTAAAGACCGCTTTAGCGCTCCGATAGATGCAACGAATACTGTCATTGGAGATAAAGTATTCTTAGAGGAAGGAGCAAAGGTCACGGCAAGTATCCTCAATGCGACATCAGGACCAATTTATTTGGCAAAGAATGCCGAAATTATGGAAGGTTGTATCGTCCGTGGAGGCTTAGCATTGGGTGAAAGTAGTGCTTTAAAGATGGGAGCTAAAATTTACGGCGCAACCACTTTAGGCCCACATTGTAAAGTGGGTGGGGAAGTCAATAACAGCGTAATCATTGGCTATTCAAACAAGGGCCATGACGGTTTCTTGGGCAATAGTGCCCTTGGTGAGTGGTGTAACCTGGGTGCAGATACCAACAATTCAAACCTGAAAAATAACTACGACGAAGTAAAGGCATGGTCCTATGTAGACGGTCGATTCGCGAAGACAGGACAACAGTTTTGTGGTCTCATTATGGGCGACCACAGTAAATCAGGTATCAACACCATGTTCAATACAGGTACGGTCGTGGGTGTAAGTGCCAACGTATACGGTGCAGGTTTTCCACGCAACTTCATTTCCTCGTTCACCTGGGGTGGACCACAAGGCACGATGGAATATCGTATCGATAAGGCGTTAGATACAGCCGATCGAATGATGAAACGCCGCGGCCTAGAGGTAAACGAAGTAGAAAAGGCAATCCTCGAGCAGGTGTATGCGCTCAGTGCAGAATACCGCCGTTAATTAGAGTTGCTTAAGAGCTGCAATAGTCGCTTTCGGGTCTTCGCTCTTGAAAACAAAAGAACCGGCAACCAAGGCATCTGCGCCTGCAGCTACTAATCGAGCGCCCGTTTCAAGATTCACACCTCCGTCAATCTCAATAATGGCTTTTGAACCACTCTTATCGACTAATTCACGTGCTTGAGCAGTTTTTTTGACGGTGTTCTCTATGAACTTTTGACCGCCAAATCCTGGATTCACACTCATCAGCAACACCTCGTCCAAATCTTGAACAATATCTTCCAATACGCTCACCGGAGTATGAGGATTTAACGCCACACCTGCTTTCATTCCTGCGTTATGAATCTCTTGAATGGTGCGGTGCAAGTGTGTACATGCTTCGTAGTGCACGGTAAGGATATCTGCACCACAGTCTTTGAATGTTTGAATGTAACGCTCAGGCTGGACGATCATCAAATGCACGTCCATGACCTTATCGCAATTGTCCGCCATGGTTTTAACCACTGGCATTCCGTAGCTGATGTTGGGAACAAATACGCCGTCCATGACATCGATGTGGAACCAATCGGCCTCGCTTTCATTGACCATTTGACAATCGCGTTGCAGATTGCCGAAATCCGCGGCTAGAAGAGAAGGAGAAATGATAGGTGATGCCATGACGTTGCTCTTATTGTTTGTACAAAAATAAAGCACCCCATCCGGCTGGATGGGGTGCTTACTAAAAAAGTTCTTACCTAGTTTATTAACCGAGGTAGGTCTTTAAGATTTTGCTTCTAGAAGTGTGCTTCATGCGACGAATTGCTTTCTCTTTGATCTGGCGAACACGCTCACGAGTCAAATCAAACTTCTCACCAATTTCTTCAAGAGTCATTGGGTGTTGACCGCCTAGACCGAAGTACAAACGAATAACATCACCTTCTCTAGGAGTTAAGGTAGCCAACGAACGCTCGATCTCTGTACGCAAAGAGTCCATCATCAAATCCTCGTCCGGGTGCGGTGAGTCTGAAGAGTTCAGTACGTCGTACAAGTTGCTGTCTTCACCTTCAACTAAAGGTGCGTCCATACTTACGTGACGACCACTGTTACGCATGCTCTCCTTTACATCAGATTCACTCATCTCTAAGTGCTTCGAGATTTCAGCAGCGCTTGGAGGACGCTCGTGCTCTTGCTCGAGGTAGGCGTACGCCTTGTTAATCTTGTTGATTGAACCAATCTTGTTCAACGGAAGACGAACAATACGGCTCTGCTCTGCCAATGCTTGAAGAATACTCTGACGAATCCACCATACAGCGTATGAAATGAATTTGAAACCACGAGTCTCATCGAAACGTTGTGCAGCCTTAATCAATCCCAAGTTCCCTTCGTTGATCAAATCCGGAAGTGTCAAGCCCTGGTTTTGGTATTGCTTAGCTACAGAAACTACGAAACGAAGGTTGGCCTTGGTCAATTTTTCCAAGGCGATTTGGTCACCCGCTTTGATGCGCTGTGCCAACTCCACTTCTTCCTCTGCAGTAATCAATTCAACTTTACCAATCTCCTGTAGATATTTATCTAACGAGGCTGTTTCGCGGTTGGTAACCTGTTTGGTGATTTTTAACTGTCTCATGGTAGAGAAATGTTTTAATGAGCGGACCAATTACCTGCGCAACTGGTCCGCATAACTTATTCTAAAATTAGCCTTCTTGCTTGTCGCCGTCCTTTTCAGGCTTCGGCAATAATACCTTACGAGAAAGCTTCATCTTACCTGCTTTGTCAACGTCTAGAAGTTTAACGCGCACTTTGTCGCCTTCTTTTAGTACGTCTTCAACATTCTTGATGCGCGTCCAATCGATCTCAGAGATGTGCAACAACCCTTGAACCTTTGGAGCAATTTCAATGAATGCGCCGTAAGTCTGAACACCGCGTACGATACCTTCATAGATTTCACCTACTTCTGGTTCGAAAGCGATGGCGCGGATCATTTCCAACGCTTGGTTCATCTTGTCGTAATCCTTACCGGAGATTTCGATATGACCGCGCTCGTCGATTTCCTCGATGGTTACAGTCGTACCTGTATCTGCTTGGATACCTTGGATGTTCTTACCACCAGGACCAATGATAGGACCAATGAATTCTTTCTTCACGGTCAATGTCATGATCTTCGGAGCGTTTGGTTTCAATTGCTCGCGTGACTCTGGCATCGTCTTCAACATCTCACCTAAGATGTGCATACGTCCTTCACGGCTCTGCTTCAAAGCATTCACCAAGATTTCATAGCTCAAACCTTTGATTTTGATATCCATCTGACAAGCAGTAATACCTTTCTCAGTACCGGTTACTTTGAAGTCCATATCACCCAAGTGATCTTCATCACCTAGGATGTCAGATAGTACAGCGTAGTTCTCACCGTCAGAGATAAGACCCATGGCAATACCACTCACAGGACGAGTTAGCTTAATACCCGCGTCCATCAATGCTAGTGTTCCTGCACACACTGTTGCCATCGAAGACGAACCGTTTGATTCTAGGATATCACTTACTACACGGATGGTGTACGGATTATCTGGATGTACCATTTGGTACAACGCGCGCTGTGCAAGGTTACCGTGACCAACTTCGCGACGGCTTACACCACGAATAGGACGAGCCTCACCAGTCGAGAACGGAGGGAAGTTGTAGTGCAAGTAGAATTTCTCTTCGCCAGTAAATGTAGCGTCGTCAATTCTGTTTGCATCCAAAGAAGTACCCAAGGTAACTGTAGTCAAAGACTGAGTCTCCCCACGTGTGAACACGGCAGATCCGTGTGCACCTGGTAAGTAGTCAATTTCTGACCAGATAGGACGAACTTCCGTGGTATCGCGACCGTCCAAACGTTGGCCGTCGTTCAACACCATAGTACGCATTGCTTTGTACTCCACATCATGGAAGTAACGCTTTGCAAAACCAGTGTTCTCTTCCAACCAAGCTTCGTCTTTACCTTCGAGGTATTCGTTCAAAACTGCTTTGAATCCAGCTGAACGCTCGTGCTTTGGCAATCCGCTCTTAGCAACTTCGTATACCTTGTCGTAGGTAGCAGCCATTACATCTTCACGTACTTCGTCGCTGTGTACTTCGTGGCTGTACTCACGCTTATTGTGAGAAGCAGGAACTTGTGCAGCTAAACGCTCTTGCGCTTCAATCTGTACCTTGATGGCATCGTGAGCGAACTTGATCGCTTCAACCATTTCCTCTTCTGAAATTTCTTGCATTTCACCTTCAACCATTACAACGCTGTCTTTCGAAGCACCGATAACCATATCGACTTCTAGTTCTTCGATTTGAGCTGGGGTAGGATTGATGATGTGCTCTCCGTTAATGCGTCCAACGCGAACCTCTGAAATAGGGCCGTCGAATGGAAGATCACTAACTGCGATTGCTGCAGACGCAGCTAGACCCGTAAGTGAAGTGGCTTCAACTTCAGGATCGTAAGAAATCATTTGGATCATCAACTGAATCTCAGCGTGGTAATCCTTTGGGAACAAAGGACGCAATACGCGGTCGATCAATCTCATCGTCAAGATTTCGTTGTCTGATGGGCGACCTTCTCTTTTAAGGAAGCCTCCGGGTACGCGACCATTTGCCGCAAATTTTTCACGGTAATCTACCGTAAGCGGAAGAAAGTCAACGCCATCTTTCGCTTCTTTGCTAGACACAACAGTGGCTAACAGCATTGTACCACCACACTTTACAACAACAGAGCCATCTGCTTGCTTGGCCAATTTGCCAGTTTCAAGAGTGATCTCTCTGCCGTCTGGAAGAGTAATGGTTTCGATAATTGCTTTAGGAATCATATATAGTGTAAATAGATACTTTTTTATACGCAAAAAGGCAATTGTAAAAATTGCCTTTCTGTGTATCCGCTAGTTTGAAATTATTTTCTCAAACCTAGTTTCTCAACAATCGCACGGTAACGTGTGATGTCTGTTTTCTTCAAGTAGTTTAGAAGTTTTCTTCTCTTACCTACAAGGGCGATCAACGAACGCTCTGTGTTGTGGTCTTTTCTGTTCTGCTTCAAGTGCTCTGTCAAGTGGTTGATGCGGAAGCTGAACAATGCAATCTGCCCTTCTGCAGATCCGGTGTCTGTTGCAGATGCTCCGAATTCAGCGAAGATCTCTGCTTTTTTTTCTTTTGTTAGGTACATACCAAAATCACATTTAGATGTTTGTAATGTTATAAGCGGCAAAGATAAACAAATAAAGTTGGCTGCAGAAGCCAACGTTTAATTATCTGACCAGGTGATTGTTGTTCCTTTTTTGACCCCCCAGGTAGCTGCTGTACCACCTAATACTTCAAGTACATAAGAAGCAGGTGCCTCACTCGGGAGACTAATAGTATTCAGCGGTTGAGCATTGGCTTGGATGCTTACAACTTCGTTATTGGTGTTGATGTAAATGATATCAAGGCTCACCAATGTATTCTTCATCCAGAAACTGCGAGGACGATCACCACCGTCCATAAAGAATAGCATGGCCATATCAGGACTTACCGAACGGCGGTACATCATACCAATTTCAATGCTTTCTGGCGTCTTTGCGTATTCACCACGGAAAGTGGCAACAGTATCTTGATCATTAACCGCATAGATGGTTCCATCTTGACGGAAAGGCGGTTCATAAGGTTCACTGGCCTGAGGCTTTACCGTGGGCTGTGAGGATGATCCGATTTTTCCAATCCCGCCGATTACACCCGGGATAATAAATGCAGCAAGACCTAGTGCTACGATCCAGACTGCGTATTTGCGCATTGCATTCATGAGTTTTGTTCTTTAGATGTAAGCATCAAATAAAGTCCTGAAAGTACCAATGGGATGCTTAACCATTGGCCCATGTTCAGGGACATAGTGTTTTCAAATCCAACTTGAATCTCTTTGTAGAATTCTATGAAGAATCGGAAACCAAAGACTGCTACTAGGAATGTACCAAAGAGGAAACCGCGTCGCTGTCCAACTCCCGTTTTTAAATACAAAAAGGCCAACAAAACGAAAATGATCCAATACGCTCCTGCTTCAAAAAGCTGGGTTGGGTAGCGTGGAACACCGAGTACTTTGATTTCCGCGTAGCTTCCATTCGCGTCCGAGAATCCTTGTGCTTTGGCGCTTGGATAGGGCAAAAGGTTACTATTGTCTTTCGAAGAAGCGGTTAAAATCCTGCTTAAGTAGGTATTGGTATACTCTTCAGATTGGGCATCGTTTAGATTGAAGAAGCGCAGTTGAGCTTTGAGCACAGGATAGTTAAGTGAATCGGTTTCACAAACCTCTTCTGTACTATCAAAATTCACTGATTCAAGATTGCCACCGTAACCTCGTAAAATCGAAGCTCTTCCAGCTTCGACGAATACAGTCTCTACAGCACTGTTTGCAGGTGCTCCGTAAATTTCACTGTTGAACCAATTCCCCATGCGAATAAAACCGCCTGCCAGTGCTACAACGATCACAATACGGTCCATGGTCCAAAGCGTATGCTTCTTAGCGATACGCGTTGACCACCAATACATGGCTAGGACAATAGAAATAGCAGCCCCGTGAGAGGCAAGGCCTCCTTTCCAGACCATGAGGATCTCTCCAATGTGGTTCTTGTAGTACCCCCAATCGTAAAAGAAGACGTGGCCTAATCGTGCACCAACAATTGTAGCTCCAACCATCCAATAAACGAGGCTGTCCATCAACTTCGGATTGACATTTTCCTTCTTGAAGATGTATTGCATCCCGTATTGTCCTAGGACAAAAGAAATGATAAACATCAAGGAGTAGAACCTCAATTGAAATCCAGCGATAGGGATGTGGTTAGGAAAGTCCCAAAGAATGGTGGCGATCATAGTATTCATTTATTCCTTCCAATCTACAATAAACAGATTGGTTGCTCTTCCTCCGCCGTTGTTTCTGTTCGAAGCAAAAACTAATTTTTTACCGTCAGGCGAGAACATCGGGAAAGAATCGAATGCTTTATCAAACGAAATTTGCTGCAAATTGGTACCGTCTGTATCTATCATAAATAGGTTGAACGGGAAGCCGCGCTCACTGTGGTGATTCGATGAAAATACAATCTTCTCGCCGCTTGGATGATAATAAGGTGCCCAGTTTGCTTGTCCCAGCGAGGTAATTTGCTTCAGATCTGAACCGTCAATATTACACGTGTAGATTTCCATATTGGTCGGTTCGACCAATCCTTGTTCCAACAAACCCTTGTATTTCGAAATCTCTTCTTCCGTTTGTGGACGCGAGCTTCTAAAAACCAATTTCTTTGAATCTGGGCTAAAGAATGCACCGCCGTCATACCCTAATCCTGTAGTTACTTGCTTGATGTTTGATCCATCAATATCACAAACGTATAATTCCAAATCGCCTGATCGTGTTGATGTAAATACGATGTGCTTACCGTCTGGACTTACCGTAGCCTCAGCATCATATCCAGGTCCACTGATCAAGGTGTCGATGAGGTTGCCTTCTAAATCACTTACATAAATATCGAAGTCTTCGTAGATCGGCCAGACATAAGCGCCGCCCGCACCTCTTTCAGGTACCTCAGGACATGCGCTATCTCCTGTGAAGGTTGAAGCGTAGAGGATGGTTGTGTCGCCAGGTAGGAAGTACGCACACGTCGTACGTCCCAATCCATTAGAAATCATTGGCGGTTCGTTTTCTAATATGGTATCTGTATCCCAGTTAAAAGCATAGATCTGGTCGCATTCATTTCCCCATTTTTCAGCATTGCTCTGGAAAGTAAGCATGGTACCGTCAAAACTGAAGTAGGCTTCAGCATTATCACCACCATTGGTAAGTTGGCGCATCCCGTAAAAATGGTCTTCACCGTCGTAATTGAGTTCGCTTACCCAAGTAGCACCGCTAGAAGCATCTGCTTCTTCCGCGTGATTGCATGCGAGGAGTGCACTGCTAGCTGCAAGGAAAATGAAAAGTCTTTTCATGATTAGAGGTCTTTGTTTTTTAGTTGTTGTTCTAATTCACTTCCAGGAACAGGATCCCAACCATGTCCACCCCAAGGATGGCATGAAGCAACGCGTTTTACGGTCAAGGCGAAGCCTTTGAACGGACCGTGAAGTTTTACGGCTTCTTTGGCGTAAGCGCTGCAGGTTGGATTATAGCGGCAGGCAGGTGCGGTTAATGGTGATATGAGATTTCTGTATACCCAAAGAATGAGTAATAGCGGCCATCCCAATATGTATTGGAGTAATTTCAATCCTAGATTTCGTACGATGTACCTTCGGCACCGTCTTTTAGTTTAATTCCGGCAGCAGACAATTGATCACGAATCAAATCAGCGGTTCCCCAATCCTTGTTCTCGCGTGCTTTAGCACGTAGTTCAATAACCAAATCCATAGCTTTATCTAGGGCTTCACTGTGCGCTGATCCGCCTTCTTCCATTTGAAGACCGAGAATGTCAAATACAAAGGCATTCATCTTCTCTTTAAAGACGCTAAGGTCTGATGCACTCAATGCGATGCTCCCTTCGTTTTGGTTGATGAGTTTGATGGCCTCAAAAAGATGCGCAATAAGGATAGGACTATTAAAGTTATCGCTTAGGCTTTGGTAACATTTATCTATCCAGGCTTGTAGATCGAAATCGCCACTTCCCGAAGCCTCTAATCCTTGCAGCTTGCTCCATGCAGCTAGAAGTTTGTCGTGACCCTTTTCAGCCGCCAAAAGTGCCTCATTGGAGAAATCAAGTACACTGCTGTAATGTGCTTGCATCATGAAAAAGCGAACTACAGATGGACGGAACCCTTTGGCAAGTAATGGGTTGTTTCCGCTGAATAATTCTCCAGGTAAAATGGTATTCCCAGTGCTCTTGCTCATGCGTTTTCCGTTTAAGGTAAGCATGTTTGCATGGAGCCAATATTTCGCCCCTTTCTTACCGCTAGTAGCAGTGTTTTGTGCGATTTCACATTCGTGGTGCGGAAATTTCAAATCCATTCCACCGCCGTGAATATCAAACTCTTCACCGAGGTATTTGGTACTCATGGCAGAACACTCAAGGTGCCATCCAGGAAAACCGACACTCCACGGCGAAGGCCAACGCATGATGTGTGCAGGAGATGCCTTTTTCCAAAGTGCGAAATCTGCTGGATTGCGTTTTTCTTCTTGTCCGTCTAGTGCACGAGAACCACTTTGAAGTTCATCCATCTTACGGCCGGAAAGAACGCCGTAATCTCCACCATCGCGGTTGTAAGCATCCACATCAAAATAGACAGACCCATTGCTTTCGTAGGCCCAGCCTTTGTCAATGATGGCTTGAGTCATTTCTATTTGCTCAACAATGTGTCCAGTAGCAGTGGGCTCTATGGAAGGCGGTAGGGCGCCAAGACGCTCCATGACCTTGTGAAAATCAACAGTGTAACGCTGAACGATTTCCATAGGCTCTAATTGCTCCAGACGTGCTTTCTTGGCAATCTTATCCTCACCCTCGTCGGCATCGTTTTCAAGATGACCTGCATCTGTAATGTTTCGTACGTAACGAACCTTGTATCCTAAATGGTTCAGATATCTATAAATGAAATCGAACGAGGTAAAGGTCCGCGCATTCCCTAGGTGAACATCAGAATATACTGTTGGTCCACAGACATACATCCCAATACGCCCTTCACTGACAGGAACGAGCTGCTCCTTAGCGCCAGAGAGGCTGTTTTCAATATGAACGGGATACGTACTGTACAATGGGTTCATTATGCGCCGAAATCGGTCTTTAAATTAATGTAGTCGAGGAATTCTTTCTTTTTAGCTTCTTCTTGGAAAACACCGCCAAATTCAGCAGTTACCGTAGAGCTTTCAATATCTCTAATACCGCGTGAGTTCACACAGAGGTGTTTCGCATCAATTACACACGCCACATCTTTGGTGTCCAATACTTCTTGAAGTGCTTGAACTACCTGACGTGTAAGTCGCTCTTGAACTTGAGGACGCTTGGCATAATAGTCTACGATGCGATTCATCTTACTGAGACCAACTACTTTTCCTTTCGAGATGTAGGCAACATGGGCGCGGCCTACGATCGGCAACAAGTGATGCTCACAAGTGGAATAGAGTACAATATTTTTCTCAACAAGCATTTCGTCGTAGCGGTATGAATTCTCGAACGTACTCATGCTCGGCTCACGCTTTGGATTCAATCCACCGAAGGCCTCATTCACGTAGAGTTTGGCTACGCGCTTCGGAGTGCCTTTTAGGCTGTCATCTTCTAAATCCATGCCTAGTGTCTCAAGGATACCTTTAACATGTTCAGTGATGATAGCAATCTTCTCTTCGTCCGATTTGTCGAATGCATCAGCTCTTAACGGCGTTGTTGCCGAAAAACTTTCGTGTGCATCGCCAATGGCTTCGATCAATGCTTCGTCAATCTTGTTAGACATAATTCCTGCTCAATTTTAGGGGCGCAAAGTTACATCAATTAGTCCCAATAAGGAACCCCTTGAGTACTTGCTTTTTCTTCTAGTTGGTCGATGGCTTCCTCAATAGCATCAAGGGCTGCTTGTGCGTCTTTCATCATAGCCTTAGCATCTTCCATCATGTTTTTCATAGAACCTGTTGGTGCACCGCGGTGGTTCCAAGCACCCCACGCAAGAATACCCACTACATCTCCGAGAGACGGTACAGTTTCCATTTCGCGTTTAGTACGTGATGGATCTCCGTTTAGCAACAAGCTCAACTCTTTCAACTGCATATCTACAGCTCTTGCCGCCGATAGGTCCTCCACAGAAGCGCCAACGGTGTTTCTGAATCCTGCACGCAACTGCCCCAGTTCTTTTTTGAGTTCCTTGTATTCGGTGTCAATACGATTTGCGGCAGCATATACCGCATCTACTTCTGCATTGAACTCGTAGTCAATATCCTCGTAGTTGTACAAGTGGTTCACCTCAAAGGCGTGTCCTGAAACCAATTCTTCAAGCTGTCCATTCGTTGAGCGCAATACAGAGATGCTGTATGTACCGGGTTTAACGAATGTGGTCGTGCCTGGATTGGTTTTTGGTTCCCCGTTTGCGTTAATGCTTGCTTTACTGCTGTATTTCGCGTTCCATGAAAAGCGTTGTATGCCCTTGAAATCGCCGCGAGTGAAACGGGCCACCTCTGCGCCGTCTTCGTCTTTCACGACAAACAATAAGTACGGTGACTCCTCCCAATCTTCAGCGCGAAGCTGATCCATAGTCGGGTAGTGGGGCAGATCTTTGTTCGCTTCGGGACGCTCATCTTTTACACGTGCAGCGCCGTCTGCGATGTGCAACTGGAAGGTCACACCCATTGGAGGATTCTTCGAGCGGTAGTGCTGGCTTCCCTTGTAGTCAATTCCACCTACGTTCGCTCTTTGGAAAAGCAATCCAGGCTTTGTAGAGAAGAACGCAGCATCTTGGTCAAGTACATATTCCAACTCACGCAAGGGCGAATAATTATCCAATACATAGAAACCGCGCCCGAAGGTTGCAATAACCAAATCGCTCTCGCGCTCTTGGATGGCGATATCCTTCACGGCAATGGTCGGAAGTCCGCCTTTTAATTGCGCCCAGTGTGCACCTCCATCAAGCGTGAAGAACATACCGAATTCCGTTCCTGCAAAGAGAAGGTTTGGATCGATGGGATCTTCAACCAATGAATACACTGTACCGCGCTCTGGTAGATCACTGGCAATGCTTTCCCAGTTTTTACCGCCGTTGGTACTCTTGTAGATGTACGGCTTGAAATCACCGTTTTTATGGTTGTTAAATACGGCGTACACAACATTTTCTTTGTGTGTAGACAATACAAGGTCTTGCACGTACACTAATGGAAGGCTTAGTGAGCCTACTTTTGTTTTTGGCAATTCAGAGAAATTCTTGATACTCGACCAATTTTTCCCGTCGTCGCTTGTCTTCCACACCAGACCGTCATCGGTACCTGCCCAAAGCTCTCCAGGATTATTTGGATGCTCACGAAGGGTTACGATATTGCCATAAATGGACGTACTCTTGTGGAGTGCAATCGCATCTGGGCCCCAGTAACGGTCCATGATCGGGAGGGTGTTTCGGTCCAATTGACGCGACAAATCTCCTGAAATCACTTCCCAGCTTCCACCGCGGTCGTTTGATTTAAATACTTTGTTTGCAGCAAAGTACAGGGTCTTCTTTTGGTGCTTACTCGCAATAAGTGGTGCATCCCAATTCCAGCGGTAGGCGGCCTCTTTATAGCGAGGTTGCGGCTGGATAGGAGTCTTCTCGCCGGTTTGCTTGTTGAATCGAACCAACCAACCGTATTGAGCTTGTGCATAGACGATGTTTGGATCTTCAGGGTCAGTGGCGCTTTCAAAACCATCACCACCATTGGTCACAATCCAGTCGCTATTAATAATTCCTCGGCGATTGATTGTTTGAGAAGGACCACCCAATGAGTTGTTGTCTTGCGTACCACCATACACATTGTAGAACGGCCAGTCGTTATCTACGGCTACGCGATAGAATTGGATCGTAGGAAGATTCGCACGCCAATTCCAGCTGCCCATCTCGTCCCAAGTCTCGTACAATCCGCCATCTGTTCCGATGATCATGTGCTTGGTGTTTGCTGGATCAATCCACAAGCAGTGGTTATCTACGTGTTTGTCTTTTTTAGGAATTCGATTGAAGCTCTTACCCCCGTCAATACTCACGTGAGCGTAAGTATCCATGCTGTACACCGTATTTACACGCGTAGGGTGTGCGATGAGCTCTACGTAGTAGTTACCGCTGGTCTCGTGACCGCTCTGCTTGTTCCAGCTCTCACCGCGATCAGTGCTCTTGTACATACCATGACCTTCAACAGTTGCATAAAGTACATCTGGGTTCGCAGGGCTGATGTCCATACCGATACGTCCAACATCGCCTCCAGGGAAGCCACCGCCCACTTTATCCCAATGCTTACCGCCGTCTGTACTCTTGTACATGGCGCTTTCAGGACCACCACTTAGGTGCGTGTATACGTGACGCCTCCTCTGATGAGCAGTTGCATACATCACATCCGGGTCACGTGGATCCATATGGATTTCATTAAATCCAGTGTGTTCACTTACTTCTAAAATGCGGGTCCAATTTTTTCCGCCATCATTAGTTTCATAAATACCTCGTTCGCCACCCTTGTTCCAAAGTGGACCATAAGCAGCAACATAAACATGATCTGAATTTCTCGGGTCAATGGCGATCATACCAATGTGCTCGCTACTTTCTAGACCTGTGTTGGTCCACGATTTACCGCCGTCGCGACTCACATATACCCCGTCACCGTACGCTACAGAGCGTTGATTGTTGTTTTCACCGGTTCCTACCCAAATGGTATTTGTATTGTTTGGATCAATCTCTATGCAACCTATGCTGTAGGAATTTTCGTGCTCAAAAATGGGTTGCCAAGTCGTTCCATTGTTCGAGGTTTTCCATACACCCCCAGAAGCTAGGGCTAGATACATCTCTGCCTTGTTCTCCGGGTTAACAGCTATATCTGCAATACGACCTGATGTCGTTGCAGGACCAATGTCTCTAAACTTGAAAGCGCTGGTGTTCGCTGTTGTCCACGCTGGTGCGTCGTCTTTCGATTTACGTTGGCTGAAGCTAGTGAATGTGATGGTTAATGCTAGTAGAAGCGTCCAAAACTTTTGCATAATGCTGTTCATTGAAAGTTAAATGGTTGTACCGCCAAATTAACGGCTAACAGTACATTGGGTTTAGGCTTTTGCAAATTAAGCTAAAACGACTAAAAATCGTCTAGAATTTGAAGGTAACCCCGGTACTTAGAACAGAAAGTGTATTTGAGTAGTCAACAGCGTTAGTAAAATCCGCACTGTACATGTAATATTGCTTGTTTCGAACAATGCTTCCGAAGCTGATATTGTAGGTAGTTTGATCCGATTTTATGCTTGCACCACCGCCAATCTGAAGGTGGCTTCCTAACTGTTCCTGAGCGCTGCTTACATAAGTAACCCCCGCTTGAAGGGTAAGAATCCCAAAACGCAGCTCACCCGCAGTTCCTATCTGATGTACCGGCGCAAGTAGGGAGTCAATCGATTCGTTTAAGTAGCGTTCATTTCTTGAAAACATTCTTCCAGCTGCAGTCGGTGCGTAGGTGTAGTTTACGGTTAGCAGCCCCGTTCTTCCGCAGACTAGCGTTATTCCACCGCGCAGCTTTGGTGCAGTCATCATAGACCACTGGTACATCTCTCCATAGCCCTCCGCGGTAATACCACTGGCGGAAATAGAAGGTCGATCGGCCCTGAACGTAGTTTCCCAATCCTGATTGAACCAGTAAAAGCTTGGTAATTCGAAGGCAGCAGCAATGCGCAGAGACTGCACAGGACGGTAGTATAATCCAATATTTCCAGTTATTCCAATCGCGCTATTGTTCCACCATTCTTCCATGGTGAAGTCGGTCAGATCTGTGGTTTCGTTAAAGGATTCTTCGTGTGTAATTTCTACGGTTTCAAACGTATGTACAAAACTCAAAGAACCACCGACATAAAATCTTTGAGTAAGGCCTTTTCCGGTGCCTAATGTCCAACGATTGCGCATTCCTTGTCTAAAATACAAGTGCTTGGTATTGACATCAAATAGATTGGCTGGCGCGAAGTAGTTACCTGTGTTTGAGTTATAATCGACGGCATAACTCTGGTACATCATATCCTCGTAGGGACCTAATTCTGGTAAATACTCCGGGGGAGTCCCTGCTGCGTTATTGATGAATTGAGATAGGATAGAGCCGCCGTTAGCTTCGTTGTTGCGGAGTCTTCCGCGGTAAAGTTGGTCTGTATTGTATGAGAAGAACACATGCCAACCATTTTTTGGGTCACGGGCGACAAAGCCGATATTACCCACATTCAAGTTGCTAGAATTACCGAGAGTTCCTCCGTTGGTGCTGCGGTTGCGCGAATTGAAAATGTTGCCACTCGCAGAAAACGCATCATGCCGATAAAGTCCAACGGTTGCAGGATTAAGGGCCAGTGCTGTCAATGAACCACTCATTCCTACCATGTTCCCGGCTAAAGCAGTAAACCTGCTATCCCCGAAACTTAAGGGTGCGTTAAGCTCTGCAAGGTAGTCGAGGTCCTGAGCACTCGAGGTTAGATGTAGCGCAATACATAAAAAGGTCGCACTTAGTTTTCTGATCATCTTCTTCTGCCGCTACTGCTGTTCGAACTCTGTGAACGTGTGCTGCTTGAAGGAGAAGGCGATGTACTTCTGCTGTTGTCGTAGGATCTAGACGGGGCTGAGTTGTACGATCTGGTGTTGCTTCGCTCGTAGGTTCGACTGGAACGTTCCGTTGGACGCGTGTAGGAACGTGAAGTGTTGTTCTTTGAAGAAGAGCTGCGCGTGGTAGATTGTACCGATGAGCGGACGTTTTGCTGCGCTGCAGCTTCTTGTTGAAGACCGTTTGCGGCTTCAATAATTCCACGCCATCCTGTACTAGAAGTGGTGCCGCTAGTAGTGCCAGTGGTGCGACCACTGCTCACTCCTGCACCTCGGGTAGAAGTGTATTTTGATGGTCTACGGTTGCCGTAGTTCGTTCGAGTAGTTGAACCGCTCGTTGTTGTACTGGTTGTCCCTGTACCGGAGCTGTTTCCACCTGTCTGGGACCAAGAGTTGTTGTTCCAACCGTTGTTCCAGCCCCAACCATTGTTCCAGCCGTAGGGGTTATATCCATATCCGTAGGGATCATAGCCGTACCCCCAACCGTTATTCCATCCATTGTTCCAGCCATATGGATCGTGCCAACCCCATCCGTTATTCCAACTGTTGTTCCAACCGTAACCGGATCCATAGGTGTTGCCAATACCCCAACCATTGTTCCAAACCCAAGCAGGGTTGTTCCAAGGCGACCATGGGTTAAACATAGGACCCATGCCTCCAAAGAAGGAGAATGAGCTACCAAGACGATTGAAAGAGTTGAAACCTGTATTGGACCAGCCTGAAGAAGGTGTATTGTTCCACCATATGCTTCCCTGGCTGCTGTTCTCTGGAGCTACAACTTCAGTTGAATTTGTCCAAATATCGTCCAATTCTTCTTCGGAATAACGCTGTGGCAAGGTCAGAGAAGTACGCGCAAACTGTGGTGAGGGTAGAGTAGGGTCATAGTAGTTTTCATCTTCAGCATAATTATCCGCTAAGGAAACTGCACTGCTGCAGCTAACCAATAGTGCATAACTAATCGCCAATAAAAACACGCCTTTCCTCATAACTTCAGTAAGTTTGCCTTTCAGTTTACAATTTACAAAAGTCATACCAACTCTAATACAATGGGAAAGCATTTAACCTCGCGTGAGCAGGATTACTCTAAATGGTACAATGAATTGGTCGTAAAGGCCGATTTGGCGCAGAACTCAGGTGTGCGCGGATCAATGGTAATCAAGCCTTACGGTTTTGCTATTTGGGAAAGCATCCAGGCTGACCTCGATCGTCGCTTTAAAGAAACAGGCCATATGAATGCCTATTTCCCCTTGTTTATCCCGAAGTCTTATTTCTCGAAAGAAGCCTCTCATGTTGACGGTTTCGCTAAAGAATGTGCGGTGGTAACACATTACCGCCTAAAAGACGATCCAAACGGAGGCGGTGTAGTTGTAGATCCTGCAGCGAAGTTGGAGGAGGAGCTTATTGTTCGCCCAACCTCAGAGACCATTATTTGGGATACTTATAAAGATTGGATTCAGAGCTACCGTGACTTACCCATTCTTGTGAACCAATGGGCAAATGTCGTTCGTTGGGAGATGAGAACGCGTTTATTCTTGCGTACTGCCGAGTTTTTGTGGCAAGAGGGTCATACAGCCCATGCAACCAAGGAAGAGGCTATTCAGGAGGCCGAAACAATGCTTGATGTTTACGCAACATTTGTGGAGGAAATCATGGCAATTCCAGTGTTACGAGGTCTGAAAACAGAAGGCGAACGCTTTGCCGGTGCTTTAGAAACTTATTGTATCGAGGCCTTGATGCAGGATGGTAAAGCCCTGCAAGCAGGTACTTCACACTTCTTGGGGCAAAATTTTGCGAAAGCATTTGATGTAAAATTCCAAACTAAAGAAGGTACTCAGGAATACGTTTGGGCCACATCATGGGGTGTAAGTACTCGATTGATGGGTGCCTTGATCATGACGCACAGTGATGATAATGGCTTGGTGTTGCCTCCAAAATTGGCCCCATACCAAGTGGTAATTGTACCTATTTACAAAGGGCACGAGCAATTAGATGCTATTTCAGAAGTGGCTGAAGGTCTTATGAAAGATCTGCGTGCTGCGGGTGTAACGGTGAAGTTTGATAATAGAGATACGCACAAGCCGGGTTGGAAATTCAATCAGTACGAGCTACAGGGTGTACCTGTAAGGATCGCTATCGGACCTAAAGACCTTGAGAAAGGTTCTGTTGAGGTAGCACGTCGCGACACGTTGACTAAGCAGTTTATGCAGCAGGATGAGGTAGCCAAAGCTATCCCGGCCTTGCTTGATGAAATCCAGGCTTCGCTTTTTGAAAAGGCGCTATCCTTCAGAGAAGAAAAAAGTCAAACGGCTGATACTTGGGAAGAATTTAAAGCATTGATGAAAGGAAACCCAGGATTCGTTTACGCACACTGGGACGGAACGACTGAAACAGAAGACAAAATCAAAGATTTAACGAAGGCGACCATCCGTTGTATTCCATTGAATAACAAGCAAGAGGAAGGCAAGTGTATTCTTACGGGCAAACCAAGTACGCAAAGGGTAGTATTTGCAAAGGCCTACTAGGACAAAAAAAGTTCGATTTTTTAAGAAGAGGTGTTGTAGAACTCAAAAACCTTGTTACATTTGCACTCCCTAAACAAAAGAGGGGAATGTTCTGGAACATTTTGGCCCGTTCGTCTAGCGGTCCAGGACGCCGCCCTTTCACGGCGGAAACACGGGTTCGATTCCCGTACGGGTCACAATTAAAATTAAAATTAAAGACATGGCAAATCATAAGTCTGCTTTAAAGAGAATTCGACAAACAGCCAGAAAGGCTGCTCACAATCGTTACTACCACAAAACGACACGTAACGCTGTGAGAAAACTTCGCGGCACCACTGATGCAGGTGAGGCAGCAGAAATGCTACCGCGCGTAGCTTCTATGTTGGATAAGTTGGCAAAGCGCAACATTATTCACAAGAAGAAAGCGTCAAACTTGAAGTCTAGCTTAGCAAAGCACGTAGCTGCTCTATAAGCTTTACTTAAGCAGTGTAAAGATTTTTAGCCCACTTCGGAAGGAGTGGGTTTTTTTGTGCCCAACATTTTTGAATGGCCGGCGAGGCGGAAGGTTTGGGATAAAAAAACCGCGCCTAGAGACGCGGTTTACTATGCGATTAACCGTGGTTTATGACGGGTAGATGGCGTTGATTTGATCTGCGTACTTCGCCAAAATAGGCTTACGCTTCACCTTAAAGGTTGGTGTTAGACAGCCATTGTCAACGGTAAACTCTTCCGTATCTATGATGATTTTTTTCACCTTTTCCCATTGACCGAAGTTGGCATTGGCTTTTTCCACATCCTGCCAAACACGATCGATCACGCGTTGGTCTTTAGACATCGCATCGAAGTCCGTGTAGGCGATATCGTGACGAGAACACCACTCTTTTACACCGTCTTCGTTGAGAATACAGATTGCTGAAGGGAAGTTGCGTCCTTCACCTACAACCATACTTTGTGCAATGAGGTGTGATGCCTTTAGTTCGTTTTCAATCAACTGCGGGGCAATGTATTTACCGGCTGATGTTTTGAACATTTCTTTCTTACGATCGGTAATCTTGATGAATCCATCTTCGATAATACCGATATCACCAGTGTGGAACCAACCGTCTGTCATTACCTCGGCAGTGAGCTCTGGCTGTTTGTAATAGCCCATCATGATGTTTGGTCCTTTTGCAAGGATTTCACCATCCTCTGCGATCTTAGCTTCTACACCATCGATACATTTCCCAACGTAACCTACGCGAATCATGCCTGGTTCTGCCGTAGTGTTCACTGAAATAACAGGTGCTGTTTCAGTAAGGCCGTACCCTTCAAGGATAGGTGCGCCCATACCTGAGAAGAAACGTAGCAGTCTTGGTTGTAATGCAGCAGATCCACACGCGATGGCAGCGATATTACTCATCCCGAGGGCCGCACGAATTTTACTAAATACTAGTTTATCTGCAATCCCTAATTTCCAGTGGTAGAATGCTCCGTTAGCATGCTCAGGCTCCCATTTTAGTGCAAGAGAAACTGCCCATTCAAAGATTCTAGCTTTCACGCCACCTGCTGAGGTACCGTTCGCAACAATGCCGTCAAAGAATTTTTCGAGCAGACGTGGTACTGCTGTGAAGATTGTCGGCTGAACCATGTTGAGATCCGCTTTAAGCGTATCTAAAGCTTCTGCGAAGTAGATAGAGGCTCCATTGTACATGTAGAGGTAATGAATGAAACGTTCGAAACTGTGACATACTGGAAGGAAGCTCAATGTTTTTGCTTGCCCTCTTGGCAGTCCTGGAATTCTAGGAGTAGCAGCGATTACCGTTGTAGAGATGTTTGCATGACTGAGCATTACCCCCTTTGGCAGACCTGTGGTACCAGAAGTGTAAATGATAGTTGCCAAATCTTCAGGCTTCACGCTGGCCATGAACTGCTCCATCTCTTCTTGACGGTCCATACTCTCGCCCAAGGCTAGTACCTCAGACCAGTGATTGCGCCCTTCGTACTTCTCGAAAGAATATACTTTCTTCATGTCCTTACACTTGTCTAGAACATTGGTCACCTTATCATAAAGTTCGTCGTTCGAAACAAAGCAGTAGATACTTTCACTGTGATTGAAGATGTATTCGTAATCATCTTCTGTCATCGTTGGATAGATAGGTACATCTACAGCGCCAATTTGCAATAACGCATGGTCCATGATGTTCCATTCGCAGCGGTTATTGTGCGCTATCAAAGCTACCTTATCTCCGTGCTTAATGCCTAGTTCTAGCAAGCCGCGGGCAGCTTGGTTTACGGCGTCAATAAATTCACTTGTGCTGTAACTCTTCCATTCTCCTCCGACTTTAGAAGACATCATTACCTCTAACGGGAAATGCTCTTGCTGGTATCTCGGGAAATCAAATAAGCGAGTAGGGTTGTTCATGTTATCGTGATGTTTGTGTGTCGTGTTAAGTGAGCTTCAAGATACTAAAAAAGGTCAATCGTACACTTGCTGTTTTGCTTCAAAAGCAACTTTCCCTGAGAGAATTGTTTTGACGACTTTACAGCTTTCTCTCTGACGTTCTGCACTATTGAAGAGGTCTTGATTTAGCACTGTGAAGTTGGCCCGTTGTCCAATTTTGATGCTCCCATACTGCTCTTCTCCAAAAGCGCTATATGCGGCGCCAAAGGTCATTCCTACTATGGCCTCTTTGGGACTTAGTTTCTGGTCAGCGTTAAATCCATCTTCAGGCCAATGCTGTTTATCTGTTCTGTCTACCGCGGCAAAGAAGGTGTTTAAGGGGTCGATATGTTCGATAGGGAAATCAGTGCCCAAGGCAAGCAAACCCGACGCGTTCAGAATGCGCTTGTAGCTGTATGCGTGCCCGATCCTGTGGTGACCTAATCGCTCCTCGGCCCAATACATATCGCTTGTTGCATGCGTAGGTTGAACGGAAGCAACAATATTTGGGTGGGTGTAATAGGCGCTGTCCTTAGGTGTCATAATCTGTGCGTGCTCCACTCTAAATCTCAGGTCTTTTTCACGGTCCAATTCATTGAAGCTCTCCAATAAAACATGGTGTGCGCTATCACCGATAGCATGAACACAGAGTTGCCAGTCGTTTTGCAAGCAGCGGTTTCTTAAAATGTCTAAATCACTCGATGCTAATAGTGGCAACCCGTAGTGCTCTGGGAGGTCATGGTAAGGTGCTCTGAGCAATGCGCCTCGCGAGCCAAGGGCACCGTCGAGATATGCTTTGACACTTTTGACCCGAAGGAGTTCTTTGAGAATTGGCCCATGAGATTCAAAATAGGAAAGATCCTCTTCGGTATTAGAGATCATTGCGTTGACCACCAAACCGAATTTACCTTCGTTTTGTAGCGAATCAAGAATGAGGATTTTCTTTACGCTTAGACCTGCATCGGTCATCCCCGTCAATCCGTACTTCACCAAACTATCTTGCGCTTGTAAGAGCGCATTTCTCCAAAACCTTGAGCTGTGCTCGGGCAGTTCTACCAGTTGTTCGGCATTATCCACCAATACCCCTTCGATAATGGCTCCACCAGCAATCGCTGTTTCATCGGTGATGTTAAACGCATCAAGCACAGTCTGATTCACCCAAGCGGCATGTCCGTCTATTCGAGTCAGGTAGATCTTTACCCCTCCGAAAGAGGCTAAATCTTCGGAAGTAGGAAATTCCTTTACGGGCCAATCGTTTTGGTCCCAGCCGCGGCCAATAATCCACTCATTATTGGGGTGCAATTCTATAAACTTCTCAATGCGTTCAAGGCACTCTTCCTTGCTTTGCGCACCCACCAAATTGACCATCGTTAACATTTCCGCATAACCAAAAAGGTGACCGTGGGCATCTATAAACCCAGGGTAGAGGTGTTGTCCGTCAAGAGAGAGTTCTGTTTTTCCTTTGGGTAGAATGTTTTGCTGAGTGATATCAATAATTTCTGCAATCTTTCCGTCTTGCACTGCAATCCAAAAATCTGAGCCTTCATTACTAGAAACAGCATCATTGGGACTGTGTATTTTGAAGTCCTTGAGGAGCACATCATACTCTTGGGTATTTTGACAGCTGGTTAAGGGAAAAAGCCATAGTAGGTTATAAACAACAAAACGGCCAAAAGTGTGAGAAAGATTGCGCATTGAAATGAAATGTGTTGGTCTTAGAATGCGTAAATTTGCACAAATTCTTTTTTAAAATGAATAGCACATCCGTTGCCACTTTAGATCAGGCCAAAGAAATGGGCCTACTTCCTGAAGAGTTTGATAAAATCAAAGAAATTCTTGGCCGCACGCCCAACTACCTAGAACTCTCTGTATATGGAGTAATGTGGAGTGAGCACTGCTCGTACAAGAACTCTATTGTTTGGTTGAAAAAGCTGCCTAAAAAAGGCCCACACATGCTCGTAGAAGCAGGTGAAGAAAATGCCGGTCTTGTAGATATTGGCGACGGTTTGGCTTGTGCCTTCAAGATTGAAAGTCACAACCACCCTTCAGCAGTCGAGCCTTACCAAGGTGCAGCAACAGGTGTGGGTGGTATCAACCGCGATATTTTCACCATGGGCGCTCGTCCAATCGCTCAGCTCAACTCACTGCGCTTCGGTAAACCAACTGAAGACCGCACAAAGTGGTTGGTAAAAGGCGTGAGCAAGGGTATTGGCGATTACGGAAACAGCTTCGGTATCCCTATCGTGGGCGGTGAGGTGTACTTTGACGAGTGCTACCACCAAAATCCATTGGTAAATGCGTTTTCTGCCGGTATCGTTGAGGTAGGTAAGCAGATCAGTGCTACTTCTACGGGCGTCGGAAATCCAGTGTTTATCGTAGGATCAGCAACTGGTAAAGATGGTATTCACGGTGCTTCGTTTGCCTCTAAGGATTTGGACGAAGACAGTGCAGAGGATATCCCATCAGTACAAGTTGGAGACCCGTTCCAAGAGAAATTGTTGCTAGAGGCAACTATGGAATTGGCCGAAACTGATGCTGTCGTAGGTATGCAGGATATGGGTGCAGCAGGTATTACCTGTTCATCTTGTGAAATGTCTGCTGCTGGCGAGCACGGTATGGACATCTGGTTGGACAAAGTACCGTTGCGTCAAAAGATGGAAGCATGGGAAATCCTTCTTTCAGAGAGCCAAGAGCGTATGCTTGTGGTTGTTGAGAAAGGAAAGGAGCAGGTGGTTCTTGATATTTTCGACAAGTGGGATCTTGAATGTGAAGAGATTGGTATTGTAACAGAAGGCGGCACAGTGAATTACTACTGGGGCGAAGAGCTCATGGGTACTATTCCTGCAGACAGCGCTGTACTGGGTGGAGACGCACCTGTATACCACAGAGAATGGTCAGAGCCTGAATACTACCAGGAGTATAAGAAGTTTGATATTGCTTCAGTTGAAGAGCCAGCTGATCTTAAAGCGGTTGCTGAGCAGATGGTGGCCTTGCCAAACATTGCTTCAAAGAGATATGTCTACGAGCAGTACGATAGTATGGTAGGTACACGCAATATGAGTACCAACGCACCTTCGGATGCTGGTGTCGTAAATATTAAAGGTACTGATAAGGCCTTGGCCATGAGTGTGGATTGTAATTCACGATTTGTACATGTTGATCCCGAAGTAGGATGTGCCATGGCCGTAAGTGAAGCCGCAAGAAACATTACTTGTTCTGGGGGTATTCCTTCAGCAGTGACGAACTGTTTGAACTTCGGTAACCCATACAACCCAGAAGTATACTGGCAGTTTGTCGGCTCTATCAAGGGCATGAGTGCAGCTTGTGAGAAATTCGAAACGCCAGTTACAGGTGGTAACGTAAGTTTCTACAACCAGACGCAGATTGGCGATACTGTTGAGCCTGTATTCCCTACGCCTACCATCGGTATGATTGGGGTAGTTGAAGACAAGAAATTTGTAACGACACTCGGTTATAAGGACAAAGGAGATTTGATTTTCATGATCGGTACAAATCATGACGATATTTCTTCTTCTCAATATTTAGTAAATGTTCATGGAGTAGAGAACAGCTCTGCACCACACTTCGATCTTGAAGAAGAATTTGCGAATCAAAAGCAAGTACAAATGTTGATCCGTGAAGGAGCCATCAAATCAGCCCACGATTTGAGCGAAGGTGGTTTATTCGTCGGTTTGCTCGAAAAGGGTATGGTAAACGGATTGGGCTTTGATATCACGCTTCCTGCTGAGTTCCGTAAGGACGCTGTTCTCTTTGGTGAGAGTGCTTCGCGTATCCTTGTGACCGTTAGTGAGGAGAACAAGGATAAGTTTATTGACTTGATGATGCTTAACGGATGTGCGTTTGATCTTTTAGGTCACGTTACCAAAGGAAGCATTCGCGTTGATGACGAGGATTGGGGGTCTGTAGAAGATTACCAAAAGATCTACGACAACGCTTTGGGCGATATCCTTTCGATATAAGGAACGCCTAAATAGCTTTATAAGCGGCTTTCACTGAGTTAGTGGAGGCCGTTTTCTTTTTCATAACGACCTATTCTATATTCGATACTGAATAAGATACCAAGCGTAAGGTTACTAGCTGGACTTATAGGCCAGGTAATGCTGCTCGAAGCTGCCCATTGCGGGTGCAGCAATACTGTATATCCAACCTCCGGAGCGATCCCAAAGGAGTTGACACCTAGGTTTGTTAAACGCTCTTCACTTTGCACTATGCCCATTCCAGCTCGAAACTCCGAATGTAGACTTTCAAGTGAAAGAACCCTAATCAGAGATACGGACCTCCAGTCGTTGAATATATTCTCCTTCCAAATCCCTCCACCGTCGGTAAGCGCTTGTACCTCAATAAACACATCTTCGCGAATTTCATACCCCACCTTAATGCCGACATAAGGATAAGCAGCCCCCGCACTTATGTAGGTGTATCTGTTGGGCTCCATTGCGCCGAATTTCTGTGCACTCAGCGCTGTGGAAAACAAGAGCATCAAAGCTGCCAAGGTTTATCTCATACCATAAAGTAACGCAGGGAAAGCACGTCTCTGCATCCTATTCGTGGTAAGATATTCACAGACGGAGCACCGTTTTTAGGTATAAAAGAATGCAGCCGTTCTAAAGGTGTTGGCGTGTGCCTCAATGATTCGGCGAATCTCCGGGCTGTAACCACCGCCAATGTTGACGGCAACAGGTACCTCATTTGAGTGACAAAGCTTAAAGACAAGCTGATCACGCTGCTTACATCCGTCCAATGTGAGGTCCATTCTTCCGAGCTTATCGCCGCGTATCACATCTACACCGCTTTGGAAAAAGACAAATTGCGGTTCGATGCGATCGAACAGGTCTTTGAGATGAAAATCAAGCAGGCTCAGATATGCTTTGTCGCTGATAAAGTCGGGTAGGGGAAGGTCAAGGTCGCTTTGCTCTTTGTGGTAGGGATAGTTCTTTGCACCGTGCATACTGAAGGTGCAAATCCTCGGATCATCAGCCGCAAGTGCTGCAGTTCCATTGCCTTGATGAACGTCTAGATCCACCACTAGTATTCGCTCATACCCGTGGTTGTCTATGAGATGATGTGCGCCAATGATGATATCGTTTAAGATGCAAAATCCTTCACCGCGGTCGTAAAATGCGTGGTGGGTACCTCCAGCAATGTTCATGGAACAACCGTATTGCAAGGCAAATTCGGTATTGTCAATAGTACCACGACAGATAGTTCGTTCTCTGTCGATGAGCTGCTTGCTCAATGGGAAGCCGATCTTGCGTTGTGCCTTAGGGTCAAGCTTTCCTTCGTCAAGCTCTTTCCAATACTCAGGACAATGCGTTCGAGTGATTTGCTCGGGTGTAAGCATTTCCGGGGCGAAAAAATCATCCTCACTAAGCGTACCCTCATGAATCAACTGTTCAGGCAGCAGTGAGTATTTAGCCATCGGGAAGCGATGGTTCTCAGGAAGAGGATGGTGATAAATAGGGGCCCAAGCGACCTTTAGCATGTTCGATTAACGCAATTGGGCATTTAATCGTTCATCCAACTGATGCACAATTCTGCCTACACTCTTCTCAACAGCCTTGTCGTTGAGTGTCTTTCCAGGATCTTGGAAGGTCAAACCGATGGCATAGCTCTTTTTGCCTTCAGGTAATTTGTCACCTTCGTACACATCGAACAAGAACACATTCTTCAAGAGTTTGCGCTCAGTCTGTGTAATGGTTTCTTCAAGTTCAGCATACGTAGTCCCTGTATCTACGAGAAGTGCAAGGTCACGACGAACGCTTGGGAATTTCGGTAATGCTTCGAAAGGTTGTGTGCCATTAGAAATCACAAGCTGTACCACTTGCTCCCAATGCAACGAGGCGTGCGTAACGGTACCTTTAACATCAAAGTGACTCAAGACTTTTGGGTGTACAGAGCCGAGGTGACCAATGGTGGATTTCCCGACTTTAATGCTCAAGAATTCGCCGTAAAGACTATGGTCTTTGCGTGTCATTGAAGCGTTAAACCCGAATCTATTAAGCATAGCCTCGAGCAAGCCTTTCATGTAGAAGAAATCATTTTCTGAAGCATCGGCTTTCCAGTGATCGGTATTCGATGTGCCCGAAGTGAATAAGTCAATTACGGATGTTTCGAAATAACCATTTCTACCTTTTCCGTAGGTTTTACCGCGTTCAAAGAAGCGTAGGTTTGATTGCTGTCTTTTTTGATTGAACCCTATAGCTGTCAATCCCCCAAATAGCATGTTGTTTCTCATCACATTGAGATCTTGACTCAACGGATTAAGCATTTCAATGAGATTGCTAGAAATTTCGGATTGCAAGGTTTCATAATCGGCCCCTTTCGAAAGACTATTGTTCATGATTTCGAAGAAACCATTACCAGTAAGTTGATCTAAGACCGATTTCTCGATTTTTTCAGGACGTGGATCGTGCTTTGCAACACTAATACGCATTCCCGATGGAATCTCAACGTTGTTGAAACCATAGATACGAAGCAGCTCTTCAGCAATATCCACATCTCTAGTAACGTCTATGCGATAGGTCGGTACCTTCACTGTCCATTGGTCTCCGCCAATTCCAATAATTTCAAAACCTAGCGACTTCAGTATATCAGAAGCCTTTTCAATATCCATTCCCACACCAATCAACTTACATACCTTTTCGAAGCTAAAGGTGATTTCGAGTTTAGGGAAGTCTGTTGTGCCTTGGTGGTCGGCTACACTGGCGGTAGCACCTGTTAGTTCGCATATTAGAGCGGCAGCATAAGCATGTGCAGCAGCGGTACTGTTAGGATCAACACCTCGCTCGTAGCGATAGCTGGCGTCACTGTTGATTCCGTGACGTTTCGCAGTTTTTCGAACGCTTACTGCGTCGAAATAAGCGCCTTCTAAATAGACGGAAGTTGTGGCCTGACTTACGCCGCTATCGGCACCTCCAAGTACACCTGCAATACAAACAGGTTTGCGCTCGTCGGCAATGACTAAATCATGTGCACTTAGCTCACGCTCGACATCGTCTAGAGTGGTAATTTTTTCTCCCTCTTTGGCCTGGCGAACGATCACTTTTTGACCGCTTAGCTTTTCCGCATCGAAAGCATGAAGCGGGTGTCCAAAAGTGTGTAACACATAATTGGTAATATCCACCACATTGTTTTTTGGCGTTAAGCCGATTGCGGTGAGGCTGTTCTTTAACCAATCTGGACTTTCCTTCACCTGTACTCCTGTAAAGTAGGTGCCGTAGTAGGACGGACACATATCACTTTCGATCGTTAGTGCAACAGGGTTATTGCCTTCGGTTTGATACGTGCCTTTGGGAACGATGAGCTCTGGACTTTCCTCGCCCTTGACTAGCAAGGCAGCACGAAGGTCGCGAGCAACACCAATGTGTCCCATTGCGTCAGTTCTATTTGGCGTTAGGCCAATTTCGAAAACAAAGTCACTTTCAATATTGAACACCTCTGCACACGGAGTACCCGGTTTGAGCGATGGGTCGAGCACCATTATACCGTCGTGATTGTTTCCTAGACCCAGTTCATCTTGTGCGCAGATCATCCCGAAGCTTACTTCTCCGCGGATTTTACCCTTCTTAATTTTCAGTTTTTCACCACCAGGATACAAGTGTGTTCCCACTGTGGCTACCGGAACCTTTTGTCCTGCGGCAACATTTGGTGCTCCACAGACAATTTGTACGGACTCCTCTTCTCCAATGTTCACTTTAGTGACGCGAAGTCTGTCCGCGTTTGGATGCTGCTCACAGGTCAATACTTCACCTACGACAACACCGCGTAAGCCGCCCTTGATGCTCTCTACTTCGTGTACACCTTCGACTTCTAGTCCGGTATCCGTTAGTAATTCATCAACGCGCTTTGGATCTAAATCAACAGCTAGAAAACGCTTTAACCACTGGTAAGAAATGTTCATGGATCGAGTTGTTCAATAGGTCCCAAAGTTACACTATTGAAAGAGAATAAAAAGCGCGATAATCGGGGGGTTAGAACAAATTATAGAGCAAGGCTCCATACAGCGCAAATCGAAGGAAACGCACTAGGGTGAGCAAGGCGAATTTTTTAAACGGATAGTTGTTCATTCCGCTGAGCTGGCTCACGATGGGATAGGGCAGAGGTGTCAAAGCGGCGAGTACAATTAGTAGCCCTCCAAATCTGTTGAGTTGTTCGAAAGTTTGTGTGTAGCGGTCCAACAATAGATTGCGAACTAGGGCGCGAGTACGCCAGAATTGGCCCATGAAATAACCTATGATACCGGCGGAATAGCTTAGGAGTGCCAACAGGGTGAGCATCCATCGTGGCTTTAGCGTTTCGTCCGCCCAAACGATCAGAAGTTCTGGTGTGATAAAACCAATGCTTACTTCAGATAAAAAGAAGAGCCCGATAAGTCCTCCTGGTGAAAAGAAACTGGTGGCCCATTCTGCAGCAGCGCTGAGGTCAATAATATAGCGGTCAAACAAGAATAGAAGCAGCAGTATCACACCAATTGAGGCGACAAGCTTGAGCACATTTGCTCGAATGAACGAATAACCGCCATTGCGTTGCATCAGCAGATGCTGTGCCTTCATAAATCGTTTTACTATGTCTACCATGAATTACGAAATCCTGTTCCAACCCCATTGGTCTTTGTACAAAGCTTTCCAATGTTCTTTAATAGGAACGTGATTTTGGTCATTTAGTTGAGGATCGTTGGACAATAATTTTTCCACGACACCTCTCGCCCAGCTCAGGATATTACCGTCTTGAGTCAAAGAAGCCAACTTGAACTGAAGCTGACCACTTTGTCGGGTACCCATCATATCACCCGGTCCACGGAGATTCATATCGACTTCAGCAATCTCAAAACCATCCTGAGTGCGTACCATGGTTTCCAATCGGGTCTTAGCGTCGTTACTCAGTTTGAATGAACTGACCAAAACACAGAAACTTTCTTCACTTCCGCGACCAACACGGCCGCGCAATTGATGCAACTGACTTAACCCGAAGCGCTCTGCATTTTCAATGACCATTACAGATGCGTTTGGGACATTCACACCTACCTCAATGACGGTAGTAGCCACGAGTATGTGGGCTTTGCCTGAGGCAAATCGCTGCATTTCACCTTCTTTCTCTTCCGGTTTCATACGGCCGTGCACTACGGCAATTTGGTATTGCGGCCTTGGGAAATCGCGCAACAATTGCTCATAGCCCTCTTGAAGATTCTTCAAGTCTAATTTTTCACTTTCTTCGATGAGCGGAAAAACGGTGTACACCTGGCGTCCTTTGGCAATTTCACGCTGCATGAATCCGTTGAGCTTTAATCGGTTTTTTTCATACAGGTGGTGCGTTGTAATCGGCTTTCTACCCGGAGGAAGTTCATCAATCACACTTATGTCTAAATCCCCATAAAGGCTGAGGGCAAGGGTTCTTGGTATAGGGGTAGCTGTCATGACCAAAACATGCGGCGGATGTTCGTTTTTCTTCCACAGTTTGGCACGCTGCGCTACGCCGAAACGGTGTTGTTCATCGATCACCGCGAGTCCTAAATTGGCAAATTTCACTGTGGGCTCAATCAAAGCATGTGTGCCGATTAAAATATGCAGTTCGCCGCTTTGAAGGCGCTGGTGTATCGAAGCACGATCGGCTTTATTCGTAGAACCTGTCAAGAGTTCAATAGTAATTCCTGCGGGTTCACAGAGCTCTTTAAGTCCTTGGTAGTGTTGCGTTGCAAGGATTTCCGTTGGCGCCATAAGCGCTGCCTGAAAGCCGTTGTCGATGGCAAGCAGCATCGCCAATAATGCAACAATCGTTTTACCCGAGCCTACATCTCCCTGAACCAGCCTGTTCATTTGTGCTCCTGTGGCTACATCCGCGCGTATTTCCTTTACCACTCGTTTCTGAGCACCTGTAAGCTCAAAGGGTAAGTGGTTGTTGTAAAAATTCAAAAAAGTTTGACCGACTTCCGCAAAAGGGTAGCCTTTAATGGCACTTTTATTTCGCAATTTGTTTCTGAGCTGCGTGAGTTGGAGGAAGAAAAACTCTTCAAATTTGATTCGCTTTTTGGCCGCCTCCAAGTGCTCGCGCGAGCTGGGAAAATGAATCCAATAGAGCGCTTGTTTCTTTGAAACGACGCCGTGCTCCTCGGCAAATTCTGTGGTGAATGGATCTTGGATATGCTCCAGCTCTTTGCGAAGTAAAGCCTTCATCACCTTGGCTATACCCTTAGAATTCAAGCCTTTCTTGGAGAGCTTATCGGTGGTGGAGTACACAGGTTCAAGAGCCGATTGGACCTCATTGCTCAGCGCTGGGGCTGAGATTTCCGGATGGGGGATGCTCTTTTTGCCATTAAACACATTCACCTTTCCAAAAACCACTAGAGGTGTATTCACTTTTAAGGAGCGCCGAATCCACTTTGCGCCTTTGAACCAAACGAGCTCGATAAATCCAGTGCCGTCCGTAAAAGTTGCCACGAGCCTTTTTTGACGTGGTGGTCCCACTTCTTCAATCTTGGTGATCTGACCTTTTACTTGTACTTCTACTGGGGCAGCGGTCAGTTGAGCTACGGAATAAAACTGCGTTTTATCTACATATCTAAAAGGGTAATGTTCAAGAAACTGTGCTGTCGTTCGAATGCCAAACTCCTCTGCCAACAAGGCTGCTCGATCTGGTCCTATGCCGTCTGCGTAGACTATGGGAGTTTGGGTAGTGCTCATCGTCGTAAAAGTAAGTATCTTTTGGCCGAAGAAAAATGCAGAATCAGAGTTCTCAAATATTTCGATTAGGCACACTATTGATAGACGGTGCATTACTCCTGACACTCTTTGTGGTCATAGGATTGTGGCGGTTTGACGACTTACGCATTTCGAATCCTGAATACTACAACTACTACCTGCAGCTTCTCGTGCTCACGCTGGTGAGTTGGTACGGTGCAGGTCGTTGGGCGGGTATGTTCTCCTACACCAGTGGCTTGGAGCAGCGCAATGTTTTGGCCAATGTCGTCCGTGGTGCATTAGGACAAATGGCCATCCTAGCAATTATCGTGGTTGGCTTGAAGGGCTACTACTATAGCCGTTTGTTTTTAGCGTCTTATTTCAGTCTTTTCTATGCCAGTGTGATCATCTACCGTTTGATTTTTGTCCAATTCTTACGCAACCAAATGGCTAAGGGCAAATGGCAGCGAAATTTTATCATTTCCGGTACGCATACTACCACCGAGGCACTATTGAATTTAGTAGCCGTACGACCAGAATTAGGTTGGCGTTACGCGGGAACGGTAGAGTCCAAGGAACTTGATGGTGAAAACGTTCGCAATGTACAGGACATTATATGCGGCTATGCGCCGAGCTCCAATGAGTACGCGGCCGTCCAGCAATACGCCATGGAACACGGCATGAGATTTAGATTTTTGCCAGAAATGGGTGCCAATTACGCCGGTGAACTCTTCTTAGAATCCCTCGAAGGTATTCCGTTGTTCTCTGAGCGTAAAGAGCCCTTATCTAATTGGACGAACAAGGGCATAAAACGCGTTTTTGACATCCTTTTCTCGGTATTATTCATTGCCACTGTTTTATCGTGGGCCCTGCCTCTATTTGCCCTTGCCCTTGTGCTTAGTGGAGCGGGTAATCCTTTCTTCATGCAATCTCGAGAAGGATTGGAAGGCAAAAGATTTACGGTACTCAAGCTGCGCACATTGAACGCTAACGGCACGAGCAATGCCTTACAATCCTGGATGAGAATGGTTGGGGTAGACGAGCTTCCACAGCTTATAAATGTCCTTTTAGGTCAAATGTCATTAGTCGGTCCTCGTCCCCACACGCCGGGCGATGGGGTGCTATACGCTAAAAAAATCGGCAGTTACAAAGTACGCCATTGGGCCAAACCTGGCCTCACTGGCCTTGCCCAGACTAGAGGTCTACGAGGGAGCGATAGCGCTGCAAACGAACAGTTGCTTGAAGCGAGAATTCGAGCGGATATTTACTACGTCGAGCATTGGTCACTACTGCTTGATTTACGCATACTTATTGAAACCATAGTGCGCACTCTTTTTGCGCCGTCAACCCTGCATCAGAATTAACGGCTATGAGGTACCCTTCACTTTTAGATCGATTCAAACAATACGTTCAAATAGATACGCAAAGCGACGCTAGTTCGCCAACTGTACCATCCACAGCTAAGCAGAAAAACTTGGGCGAATTGCTCGTGCAGCAGTTGTTGGAGATGGGTGTGGAGGATGCGCACATGGACGATAAAGGATATGTCTATGCAACCGTGCCTGCTAGTGCCGGTGCTGAGGATAAGCCAGCGGTTTGTTTTTGTGCCCATATGGATACCTCACCAGAATATTCCGGCGCAGGTGTTGTACCGACCTTGCATGAAGATTATGACGGCGGTGAGATCCACCTGCCTAAGGGTGGGATTGTCCTAACTCCGAAGCAATTTGGTCCCTTAAAAGAAATGAAAGGGCATACCATCATCACATCTGATGGCAGCACACTTTTGGGTGCCGATAATAAAGCTGGTGTAGCAGAGATTATGACTGCAGCGGAACTGCTGATGAAATCGGATCGACCTCATGCTGCAATGAAAATCCTATTTACTCCCGATGAAGAGATTGGACGTGGTGCAGACCATGTAGATCTTGAAAAACTTGGAGCCGATTTTGGATATACGATGGACGGCGCAACCAAAGGCTCGTTAGAAGACGAGACGTTCTCGGCGGACGGTGCAACCATCATTTTCCGTGGTGCCAATACCCACCCGGGGTACGCTCATAAAAAAATGGGCAATGCGCTCAAGGCCGCAGGTGTATTTTTGGGCTCTTTGCCACGCTCTGAGTGGGCGCCAGAATCGACCAAAGGTGAAGCTGGTTTCGTTCATCCTTATGAGATATCTGGTGGGGTAGAAGAGGTGCGCATTACTATGATTTTAAGGTCTTTCGATACAGAAGACTTGGAGCCGTACGCGGCACTATTGAATACTTTGGCCAAACAAGCGTCAAAGGCGGTTAAGCGAACCAGCTATGAAGTCATCATTAGCGAGCAATACCGGAATATGAAGGAAGTCTTGGACAAGCATCCCCACGTAGTAAACTTCGCAGAGAAGGCTATTGCAGCAGCAGGTCTGCCGGTGCGCAAGAGCAAAATTCGAGGCGGTACCGACGGTTCGAAATTGAGTTTCATGGGCCTTCCGTGTCCAAACATCTTTGCGGGTGAGCATGCATTCCACAGCCCGTACGAATTTGTTTCCCTACAGGATATGGAAAGTGCGACAGACGTAATTGTCAATTTGCTAGAAATCGTAGCCAACGAGGGTTAACAGTAGTCTAACGCGCGGCGTAGGCTCTGTTTAATGCTGCCGCCAAGCGAACACCAGCTTGTGTGAGTCGCTGGTTCAACAACTCCGTATTGTCATAGATGTAACGGTACCCCATTCTTTCAGGATCACCCATCGTGTCATAGCACTGATCGCGGGCTACAACGCTTTCACGAATCCAATCTTCCAGAGTAGCATTTTGCCATTTCACGACCTGGTCTTGTTGCACTTTGGCCATGGCCCAGTCTGAGTATTCCGTGTAGCTCATCTTCCAATAGTCGATCATTTCGCTGTCCCAAACGCGGTGTAGGTTGGATTTGCGGTAAAACCACTTCACCTGTACCATATTTCCGCCCATATCTGTGCCGCGTCCGCAATGTAAGGGCTGATGCACATCTCCAATTAAGTGAGCGATGGCGCGGAGCGCGAATCCCTCATCTACGCTGTACTGCTGGGTTTCAATTTCCGTTAAAAACTTATCGATAGCCATCCAAATATCTCCTTCCGCAGGATGCTTGTGGGTGTCCATCGAATCAAGATGAAGAATGGTGCAATAGTGGTACGGCTTGAGGCTGTCGTACGAACGCTCACTTTTGATGAAGTCCATCCAATTGGCCACCATGGCGAGGTCTTCGCCTTCTAAAACGTCAAGAATATGCGCTTTTACTTCGGGGTTTAAGTGGTCCATGGCAATATGACCAACCACGCGATGACCAGTAAGACCCCAGCCAAAAGAATTGATACTTAGTAGAATAGCTAAAATTGATGCGAGCTTCTTCATGTTATAATGCTTGTGAAGGTTTGAAGTATCCAATAATACGGTCATATCGCAAACCCATACTACGGTTGTACATAATTAATGTGTAATCGTTTCGCGTTTGCCAATGCGTTCCTTCAGTAAGAGCGGTGCTAATACCACCATTTTCCCCTGGATGTGCAAAGACATAATTGTAATAGCCTTGTTTTAGCAAGATTTTTTTGCTGTAAGCTCCACGCTCTCGGTTGTAATCCATTTTAAACTCTGGCAAGAGTTCCCAATCACTTAGTTGCCCATACACATAAACTGGCTCATCCAATTCGGGGCTTTCAAAATAAAAATCGACCCAGCAATAATCACCGGCGAGATCAGGATTACCGACATCTGCCCGGTTAAAGAATCGCCTTCCATTGATGTCGTTTTGGAAGCTATACACAGCAATAGAGCGGTTCTTTTTTTCATAAAGGTATACTTCCCAGCACGTATCTAGACGGGAGGTTTTAACTCCTAGTCCGACCTGATTCAATCGCTTCGTATCAAAAGTGTGGAATTCCGTACCGCCGTCAAAAGACTCGCTACCCATAAAATTATAGGTGAGCAATCCGTCATTAATAAAGGTTGGTTTGAGGTTGTTCTTGGCATTGTTCCACCTCCTGTTCTGTAATATGCTCAAGTCAAGGTCCATGAAATAATCTTGAACAGGATAGCCAGCAAGGCTTACCGTGGCACTTACTTGTTGCTGGGTGGAGAATTCTTCCATGTCTACTGCGCGGCTTACACTCACTCCGGGAATAACCAAGCTCTCGTAAACGATGAACCTTCTGCGGATAATCAGGTCTTCAGGATCGTCGTTTTGGAAAATTTCGATGACATAGTTGCCACTAACGCGGGGCTTTGTTTCTGCATTAGGAAATTTAATGGAGTAGTGGGTATACGGAACAAACGTTCCAACGCTAATCGCGAAGTTATTCATGTAGTTTCCTTCGAAGCCAATGAGGTATTGATTAACTAGCAGATCGCTCTTTTCCCAGTTCTTTGTACAGTGAAAGATGCGATAGCTGTAATTGTTCCATTCGTATGCGAGGTCGTCAAAGCTCAGCTCAAGTCCCTTGCGGGCACCCAATTCATATGCAGGAAAGTCAAGGGGTTCTCCTTCAGGTGATATTTGGACACTTTTTAGATAATCAAAAACCACGGTGTCGTTTAATACTTGGGCGTTGATCGAACTGAAAATCATCAGTGTGACCAATGTCATATACCTTGTTAGCATAATTGTTAAATAAACTTGCCCACTAAGGTACAATTAGTAGCCAAAAGGATAGGGAATCCCAACGCTGTATTATATTTTTGCAGCCTAAAATCATACTGAAACGTACGATGTCTCAATCCTTTAAGATTCGCAAGGGTTACGATCTTAAGCTGGTCGGTGCAGCAGCACTGACAGATTTGGGTGCAGTTAGCGCCTCAACTTATGCCGTAAGTCCCTTAGATTTCCCTGGAATCACGCCGAAATTGGCGGTGAAAGCCGGGGCTCAAGTAAAAGCGGGCGACACGTTATTCTTTGACAAGGATCGTCCCGAAGTTAAAATTTGTTCACCAGTTTCCGGAGAGGTAGCAGAAGTTAAGCGCGGTGCCAAGCGTAAGATTTTGGCAGTTGTTGTTTTAGCCGATAGTGAAGTTGCCTATGCAGACCACGGTGCGCTCGATGTTGCTAAAGCTGATCGTTCTGCGGTAGCTGAGCATTTGGCCAATACCGGTGCGGGCGCATTCATTACCTCTAGACCTTATGGTGTAGCAGCAAGCATGAACGAAGAGCCACGTGATATCTTCGTAAACGCAGTTCATAGTGGTCCTCTTGCTGGGGACCTCGCCTACCAGTTGGCAGGAAAAGAAGCTGAGGTTGCTGCTGCTCTTAATGCACTTGGTGCATTGACAACGGGTAAGGTATACGTGAGTCAGGCTGATGATATCGCTCCTCTAGATTGTTTGAGTGGTGAAGGTGTAGTTAATGCCACCTTCTCTGGAAAGCATCCTAAGGGGTTAGTCGGCACACAAATCGCACAAATTGCTCCTATTAACAAGGGTGAGGTAGTTTGGACGGTAAATGCTGTTGACCTACCTGTAATTGGTCGTGCTGTGCTCAATGGCCAGTACGCGCCAGAATACAAAGTGGCGGTTACAGGTTCTAAAGCAACGAACAGTGGTTATGCCACCATGCTGCAAGGGGTAAACCTTGCAGCTTTTAATTCGGCAAATATTAATCTCGATAACACTCGCGTGATTGCTGGTGATGTGCTTACCGGTACCCAGATGGATGCGGAAGGTTTTATGACCTTCGGAAAGTCTCAAATCACAGCGATTCCAGAAGGAAACCAAACTGAATTCTTTGGTTGGGTACTCCCAGGCTTTGGTAAGTTCTCAACGAATCGTGCATTCTGGGGATGGTTGTTCCCAAATAGAAAGTACGATTTGGATACCAACATGCACGGTGAAGAGCGCGCATTTGTAGTGACAGGGGAGTACGATAAGTTCATTCCTATGGATATTTTCCCGCAGCAGTTGCTACGCGCCATCTTGATTGGTGATATCGAGAAGATGGAAAAGCTGGGTATTTATGAAGTATTGCCAGAAGACTTCGCACTTGCAGAAGTGGCTTGTACTTCAAAACTGCCGTTGCAACAAATCGTCAGAGACGGTTTGAATGATCTCAGAAAAGAAATGATGTAATACGCCATATTATGAAGTTTGTACAAAACATATTCGACCAGACTAGACCGCTTGTTGAAAAAGATGGCAAGAGAAATATCCTGTACCCATTGCACAATGCTTTGGAGACGATGGCCTTCGTTCCTGACCACACTGCTCACACTGGAGCGCACGTTCGCGACGCGATAGATTTGAAACGCACCATGGTGACAGTAATTTTTGCTATGGTTCCTGCACTCCTTTTTGGAATGTGGAATATTGGCCGTTTGCATTATGGAGCAATCGGTTTGGACAGCACATTATTAGATAACTTCCTATTCGGAGCCTTAAAGCTGTTGCCGCTCATTATCGTGACGTATGCAGCCGGTCTTGGTGTGGAAATTTTCTTCTCATGGAAGCGCAACCACCCTGTAAACGAAGGTTTCTTGGTTTCAGGTTTGTTGATTCCATTGATTATGCCAGTAGACATTCCACTATGGATGGTTGCTGCCTCGACTATTTTCGCTGTACTTATCGGTAAGGAAGTATTTGGTGGAACAGGTATGAACCTGTTGAACCCAGCACTTACGGCACGTGCCTTTGCATTCTTTGCGTATCCAACGTGGATGTCTGGTGATCAAGTATGGATCAACACATCAGGCGGTGATATCGTAGACGGTTACTCAGGTGCAACTGCTATGGGTGATTTGGCCACTACAGTAGGTCAAGGCCTAGGTAATCCAGCAACGGAAACAGTTATGGCCCAGTTCGGTCCAGAAGGAACGTACTCGTTGATGAATGCATTCTTGGGATTGATTCCGGGTTCTATAGGTGAAACTTCAGCATTGTTAATTCTTCTTGGAGGCTTGTTCTTGATTTTCAAGGGTGTAGGTTCTTGGAGAATCATGTTGAGCTTCTTTGTAGGTGGGTTAGTAATGGCAGGTATTTTCAATGCCTTTGCAGTGAACGAGTTTATGGGATTGAATCCTATCCACCAGTTGATGTTGGGTGGCTTCATGTTCGGTATGGTCTTCATGGCTACTGATCCTGTGAGCGCCGCTCAGACGGAAACGGGTAAATACATCTACGGTTTCTTAGCCGGATTCTTCGGTATTATGATTCGCGTCTTCAACCCAGCATACCCTGAAGGTATCATGTTGGCGATTCTTTTCATGAACGTAATGGCGCCATTGATTGACCACTACGTTGTAGAAGCAAACATCAAACGTCGCGAGAAGCGTCTAGCTAACGCCTAAACTACATAACACGATGAACGTAAATAGCAACGCATATACTTACACATTCGCCACAGTGATGGTGGTGTTGGTAGCTGTGCTTTTGTCTGGAGCATCTCTTGGTCTTAAGAGCAAGCAAGCTTCAAACATTAGCCAAGAGAAGAAACAAAGCATTTTGGCTTCTATCGGTATCGAGGTAGATCGCTCAGAATCTGATGCAGCCTTTGGAGAGTACATCAAGCAAAGCTTAACCCTTCAAGGCGGAACAGTAGTATCTGAAGATGCATCAGCAGCTTTCGATATTGATATGGCCGCAGCCATTAAGGCAGGTAACATGGACCGTGCTGTTCCATTGTACGTGGCAGAGAAAGAAGGCGATACTTACTACATTATTCCAATGCGTGGAAAAGGTCTTTGGGGTCCGGTATGGGGCTACTTGGCCTTGGAAAGCGACGGTAACACGGTAGTTGGTGCAACCTTTGACCACAAGAGTGAAACGCCAGGTCTTGGTGCCGAAATCACGACGCCAATGTTTACCGACCAATTCCCAGGGAAGAAAATCTCTGAAGCGGGAATGTTTAAATCGATTTCAGTAGTGAAAGCAGGTACTTCTGCTGGCGATTACGCTGTAGATGGTATCTCTGGAGGTACTATTACTTCAAACGGTGTAAATGACATGCTTACAGACTGTCTTGCACCTTACGCTGAATACTTCAAAAACATCTAAGCCATGAATACAGAAGTAAAACAAAAAGAATCGTTGTTCTCGAAGAAAAATCAGAGACTACTTTCTGATCCATTCAATGACAACAACCCGATTACAGTTCAGGTACTGGGTATCTGTTCTGCACTTGCGATTACGGTTAAACTTGAGCCGGCTATCGTAATGTCACTTTCTGTAATGTTTGTATTGGCAGCAGGTAACGTTATCATCTCGTTGATTCGTAACCTTATCCCAAACCGTATCCGTATTATCGTGCAGCTCGTAGTAGTTGCTTCTTTGGTAATCTTGGTGGACCAATTCCTAAAAGCCTTCGCCTACGACGTAAGCAAGCAGCTTTCTGTATTCGTTGGTTTGATCATTACGAACTGTATTATCATGGGACGCTTTGAAGCCTTCGCGCTAGGTAACGGTCCATGGAAAGCCTTTTTGGACGGTATCGGTAACTCAATTGGTTACGGTGTCATTCTTATCGCAGTTGCCTTCTTCCGCGAATTGCTTGGTTCTGGTGCATTACTTGGCTTCCAAGTGATTCCAGACAGCTGGTACATCGCAAACGGAGGATTCTATGCCAACAACGGGTTCTTCTTGTTCCCTCCGATGGCTCTGATCGTTGTAGGTCTAATCATCTGGGCGCAACGTGCGAAAAACACTAAACTCATTGAAGAAAACTAAGCCGACATGGGACAAGAATTAATCAACTTATTTGTTCGCTCAATCTTTATTGAGAACATGATCTTCGCATACTTCTTAGGTATGTGTTCTTACCTCGCAGTATCTAAAACAGTAAAAACTGCTGTTGGCCTAGGTATTGCTGTAACATTCGTATTGACCATCACTCTTCCGGTAAACTGGTTGCTTGAAAACTATGTTTTGAAGCCTGGTGCATTAGCTTGGTTGGGTGAAGAGTTCGTGGATGTAGACCTTAGCTTCCTTTCGTTCATCATGTTCATCGCAGTTATTGCTTCGATGGTACAGTTGATCGAGATGATCGTTGAGAAATTTGCACCTGCACTGTACAGCGCTTTGGGTATCTTCTTGCCGCTTATCGCTGTAAACTGTTCTATCCTCGGAGGTTCACTCTTCATGCAAGAGCGTGCTTTCGGTACTATCGCTGAAGCGGTGGTATACGGTATCGGTTCAGGTGTGGGTTGGTTCTTGGCAATCGTTGCTATCGCTGCCATTCGCGAGAAAATCCGCTATTCAAACGTTCCTGCTCCTTTACGCGGTCTTGGAATTACCTTCATCATTACAGGTTTGATGGGTATCGCGTTCATGAGCTTCATGGGTATTAAATTATAATAAGTACAGTAGCTATGTTTTTATCTAGCACAGTAGTTCTTTCATCGGTAGTTGTCTTCGTACTCGTTATCCTTTTGTTGGTGACGATTCTATTGCAGGCAAAAGCGCGTTTGTCTCCAAGCGGTCCGGTAAAATTGAACATCAACGGAGATGATGTAGAAGTAGAATCAGGAACGACCCTGCTGAACACTTTGAGCAACCAAAAGATCTTCTTGCCATCTGCTTGTGGTGGTGGTGGTACTTGTGGTATGTGTAAGTGTCAAGTAACTGAGGGTGGTGGTGAAATTCTACCTACAGAAACAGGATTCTTCAACCGTAAAGAGATTGCGGATAACTGGCGTTTAGGATGTCAGATCAAGGTGAAGAACGACATGAACGTTAAAGTACCTGAAGAGATTTTCGGTATCAAGAAGTGGGAATGTGAAGTTGTAAGTAACTACAACGTAGCATCTTTCATTAAAGAGTTTGTCGTAAAACTGCCGGAAGGTGAAACACTAGACTTCGAAGCTGGTGGTTACATCCAGGTAGATGTACCTGCAACAACTGTAGATTTCAAGAACATTGATATTACGTCTCACCCGAAATTGGGCAAGGCTCCTGACGAATTCCAAGCAGAGTGGGATAAGTTCAAACTATGGGATCTCAAGATGGTGAACCCAGAGCCACTATTCCGTGCGTACTCTATGGCCAACCACCCTGCAGAAGGTAATATCGTAATGTTGAACATTCGTATTGCTACACCACCGTTCGACCGTAAGAAAGGCGGATGGATGGATGTAAACCCAGGGGTTTGTTCTTCATTCGTATTTGATCAAAAACCAGGCGATAAAGTGACTATTTCAGGTCCTTATGGTGAATTCTTCATCAAAGAGACTGACGCTGAAATGTTGTATATCGGTGGTGGTGCTGGTATGGCACCGATGCGTTCGCACTTGTTCCACTTGTTCCATACGTTGAAGACTGGCCGAAAGGTGAGCTACTGGTACGGTGGTCGTTCTAAGCGCGAGTTGTTCTACCTAGACGATTTCCGTCAGATCGAAGAGCAGTTCCCGAACTTTAAGTTCCACCTTGTATTGTCAGAGCCACTGCCTGAGGACAATTGGAATGCTAAGGAGAACATGGATGACGAAGGTGATGGCTTCGTAGGTTTCGTACACCAAGCGGTAATCGATAACTACTTGAACCACCATGATGCACCTGAAGATATTGAGTTCTACTTCTGTGGACCACCGCTAATGAATGCAGCGGTTCTGAAGATGGTAGACGACTTCGGTGTGCCACCAGAGAACGTTAGTTTTGACGACTTCGGTGGTTAATACCAAAGATTTATTCTCAAAGCCGCTCCGTCAGGAGCGGCTTTTTTATTTTTATCCCATGAGATACATCCTTTCTTTTCTTAGTGCAATGGCAATGCTAATTTCCTGCAGTTCAACGCCTGAACTGGTGCAGGTGACCAACCAAGGTCCAGCGCAGGGTTCAACCTACAGCATATCCTATTTGGTACCACAAGGTGTTGACTATCGCGAGGGAATAGACAGTATCCTAAAAGCCATGGATCAGCAGATGAGTTTATGGGTAAGCGACAGCGAAATTTCCCGATTAAACCGTGGCGACTCCATTCGCATAAGTACTGCTTTTGCGCGTGTTATTACCTTGTCAAAATTGTACACTGAACTCACTTCTGGCCAATTTGATATTACCATTGCGCCAGTGATTAAAGCGTGGGGATTCTCAGGTGGAGATTACAATGATAACGTCAATGTGGATAGCCTTTTGCAATTTGTGGGCAGTGCTAATTTGGCCTTGCCTGAACCAGATTCACTCTATGCCTTGCCTCAAGGGTTTCAAGTTGATGTGAATGCAATTGCACAGGGGTATACGGTGGATATTATCGCCGATTATTTGGCTGCTAAAGGTGTAAGTAATTACATGGTTGAAGTAGGGGGTGAGGTGCGTTGTAAAGGCGAAAATGTGAAAGGCCGTGGATGGCGCATTGGTATAGAGAAGCCTGTGGAGGACCGCATTCCTGGTCAGTTCCAGACCATCATTGCCTTAGATTCTATGTCGCTTGCTACGAGCGGGAACTACAGAAAGTTCTGGGTCGATGAAAGCGGTCAGAAGGTGGTGCATACGATAGATCCGGAAACTGGTCAGCCGGTGATTAGCAATGTCTTATCAGCGAGTATTATCGCTTCTAATGCGACATTGGCAGATGCATTAGCCACTGCATGTATGGTTGCAGGACCGAATGCCTTACAATTGGTTGCGCATTTTCCAGATGTTGAAGCCTACTTTATCGTTGGCAACGTGAAAGGTGAATTAGAAGTGCAGAAGACCGAAGGATGGTCGGCGTACGAACCCAATTAAGCTTGTTCGAGGTTGTTCTCACACTGATTAGGGTTCTTTCCGCAGTACGAACACGTCTCCCCATCTTGATTTAAGAACGGGCTTTGCGAGGCACAGGTGCCGGCGAATTCTCCGTCCTTTTTCGCCCAGATTTTAATAGCAATTCCCGCTACGCCAAGACCGAGCAGTACAACAGTGATTCCGATGAGTTTTAAAGCTACCATAAGAGGGTAATTTTGATGCTACAAAGGTACAACGTAGAGTTGGAATTTTGAACCTATATCAATTGCCCGGTTTTCTCAGCAAGAGGATAAATAATCGCGGTCTGTGAAGTACATTTGTAAGACCAGAATAACATTAAAATCAAACACATATGAAAATTACTGTTGTTGGTGCCGGTAACGTAGGTGCTACAGTAGCTGAGAACATGGTTCGTCGTGAATTGGCTGAAGAAATCGTACTACTTGATATCAAGGAAGGATTTGCAGAAGGTAAAGCGATGGATATGAACCAGACTGCAACCTTGAACGGTTTCGATTCAAAAGTAGTAGGTTCAACCAATGATTACAGCAAGACTGCCGGTTCTGCTGTAGCAGTAATTACTTCAGGTATTCCTCGTAAGCCAGGGATGACTCGCGAGGAGTTGATTGGCACGAATGCGAAGATCGTTCAGATGGTAACTGAGAACTTGATCAAGCACAGCCCTGAAATCATCATCGTTGTGATTTCTAACCCAATGGATACGATGACTTATTTGACGTCGAAGACCTCAGGATTGCCAAAGAACCGTATCATCGGTATGGGTGGTATCCTAGATTCTGCTCGTTTCAAGTACCGTTTGTCTGAGCAACTCGGTTGTTCGCCTAACGATCTTCAAGGTCAGGTAATCGGGGGTCACGGTGATACTACTATGATTCCTTTGATCAATCACGCTACATATAACAGCATACCAGTGACTCAATTCTTGACGCAAGAGCAGCAAGAGTATGTTGTTGCTGAAACTATGGTAGGTGGTAAAACATTGACAGGTCTCATCGGAACTTCTGCATGGTATGCACCAGGTGCTGCTGGAGCAGAGTTGGTTGAGAGCATTGTACGCGACCAAAAGAAAATGTTCCCGTGTTCTGTATTGCTTAACGGCGAGTACGGTCAAGATGATATCTGTATCGGTGTTCCAGTAATCGTTGGTAAGAACGGTTGGGAGAAAGTAGTAGAGTTTGATCTAAGCGCTTACGAGAAAGAGAAGTTTGAAGCTTCTGCTGCTGCAGTTCGTAAGATGAACGCTGCACTTGACGAGAATCTTTAAGCCTTGAGGGCGTGAAACAAGCCCCGTAGGGGCGAAATAAAACCCCCGAGCGCGCAGCGCTCGGGGGTTTTTTATGCGAAAATTTTCGAGACTCATTTTAGCATTCTGCTATCGTTTGATACGAATGTGCAATAGCCCTTGCCAAAGAACCGATAGCGTGTCTTGGCAATGATTAGATACACCAGGTCTCGTAAAAAGGTAGGCACAAGGTGAAACACTTTGGTCCAGCGGTAACCTGGCAGCTGCTCAAGTATGAGCAAGGCGGCTTTGGAACGAATGTAGAATTGGCCATGCATGTATAATACGACCGAATCTTCACTCTTTAAATGTTCGGGTAGATGTTCCGCTGCCCAGTTGCTTTGCAAAGACGCGAAGGAGAATGTGCCGTGGAAATCTCTGCAATGGATCCAGTCGACACTCTTGTTGCACAATGTACATGAACCGTCAAAAAGAACAACTATTTCAGACATCACTGAAGGACGAGTTTCTTAGTGGCTAAGATGTTGCCATTTTCTGCGAGGAACTTCGCGATATACAGACCTTTCGGTAATTTTAAGAAATGCTGGGTGCCCAAATCATAGGTGCCCACTTTCTTGCCTAAAAGATCATAAAGTGCAACTTCAGAAGCCGCTGAGGCCTCAAATAAAACAGTTCCAGTGCTCGGGTTTGGAAGAATATTGGTCTCGATATTCAACACTTGCTCCTCAAGACCAATGCTGTTGAAGGCCTTGCCTTGGTAATAGTGAAGACCGCCGCTCATGTTCCCGACAATAACATCTGGGTAACCGTCCGCATTAAGATCGGCAACGGCAGGGTGTAAGCGCTTTCCAGAGCTTAGCATATGTGCGTCCGTTTGATGAAGCGTTGGCGTAAAGTTGAAGCGCATATTTGGACGCTTCTTGTTCTTGCTGAGATAGGGCATGAGACAACCGTTCTTGGTAATGCTGTTCCAACCTGTAATGTCACCGATGAGCACAGAGTTAAAAGCGGTGCTGCCTAGAACCACGGGTATATCTCCTGTCTGTGCATGCTTCGAGAAGCAGACTTGTACTAGGATGTGGTCGGTGCCGTTCCAGGCAAAAGGAGTGGAAAGCTGAAGGTCGTTCCATCCTGTAGTCATCACGCGAATCCCATCATATACTTGTGTAAAGCCCGAATTTTGGAAGGTAGATTGTGCAGTATCGCTAATGTGTTTGATGCTGATGGTGAATCCTTGCGTGAGGTAAAGGTTGGTATTGGTTCCTATCTCAAAGCCGATTGAATTTATTTGACCAAAAGAGGCCCCGGCCGCGAGCAATTCATCTTTCGTATAAATGATTTGCATGCGACCGTTGCGCTTGGAGCCGCCAAAGGGTGTTTCCTCGCGGGTGGCAGAAGAAGTGGTGCCGCTTCCAAAAACAGCATCAACATTAGTAGCCCCAGCCATGATTGTCGCCAACGAATCTAGGTGTACGATCCCTTGATCTTCAGAGCCAATGAGTAGGGTAGTGTCAGCGCCATAAATAACCGATGGTACAGAATAGCCGCTTGGCGCAAAGGGGGAACTCATATCTATACCTACCCAATTCGCATCGACAAGGGAAAAGATGTTTGGATACGTACCAGTATGTTCATAATAAGCTACAGTTCCAGCCTCATTGCCAATCATTAAGTCTAGGTCTCCATCGCCGTCGAGGTCGCCTAGGGCAGGTGTACTGTGGTTGCCAACATCAATGTTTTGCAAGCCGCCTTTGTAGGTGAAGGATGGTGCTAGAAATGTCCCTGTGTTTTCATAGTAGAAAATCTCACCGGTCATAGCACCAATAAGCAGGTCAGGGTCATAGTCGCCATCAAGGTCGCCAAAGGCAGGACTAAGGTCTTCGCCCAAGTTGTTGAAGCCGGCGTTCACGTAATCGGTATTGGTCAATTCAAATTCAGGCGATGTATTTGTGCCAACATTGGTGTAGAGATGCAAAGAGCTCTTGTAGGTGCCTGGTGCTAAGTAGGCGCCCTTGCCTCCGACAACTAAATCATAGTCCCCATCGAAATCTAAATCCACGAGGGCGGGGCGCGCAGTGGAGCCGAGGTCAATCATTTCGTCAACCAAGAAACTGCTGTCTAAAGAAGCAAAAACAGGGTTATTTGAAGCCCCTGTGTTTTTGTAGAGCCATGCATTGCCTTGATTGATGGAGCCGTTCAAATTTGGAGCTACAAGCAGGTCAGGAATACTGTCAAAATCCACATCCTCATAAAAGGCTGCGGGGAAGTACTCGATATTAGTAGGAATGCTGGTCGGGAAGAGGGTGTCCTTGCTTGACATGTAGGCGCTGTCGATATGCCCGCCATTGAATGCGGCTACCAAATTGGTAAAGCTCACATCACCTAATAATACATCCGTTAATGAATCACCATTGAGATTCAATGTAAGCACTGAGGAACCGGTGTGTGCCCCTCCTGAATTTTTTTGACTGAATTCCATTTTCTGTACACCTTGACACGCATCCAAAGCAAGATCATTGCTATTTAGGCCTTCTTCGAATCGACCCCAACATGTAGTATTCATAGCGAAGTCCAAACCGTTGGGGAAAAGGCCTTCGTGCCATTCGATGGTCGCGCGCTGTCCGAAGGTTAGCACGTCCAAATCACCGTCGTTATCAATGTCGTCGATGGCAGGTATATCACTGCTAAAGTTGTAGAGATTGGCTGTGGCACTGCCTACATTCGTGGTTAGATAGGTGCCTGTGAGCGCCCAGTCAAACTGAAGAGAGTCCGTGCTGTTGTTGGTCCAGACGCCCATCCCGCCGAGAACATAAGCGAAGAGGTCTTTCTTTCCATCGCCGTTGTAGTCGCGAAAAAGCCCCCAATATTGAATTTTTGGCAAGCTGTCTGCATATGCTGGTGCCGGTACCCATGTATTATTTTCTGCTAGGAAAGTGAGCCAGCGGTTGCCTTGACGGTCGAAGGCTACGAGGTCTTCTGTACCGTCTAAATTGAGATCCACACGGGAAAACTGAGGTAAATCGGCCCCGCCCATGAAAGCCATACCTAGCGTATCACTCCCTGAAACCACTGTTGGGCCTTGTATCCAGTCAAAACTCAGTCGATTGGACTGTCCGCACAGATCCACCTGAGCAAGCAGGACTGTGAGTAGGATGAGGAGTGATCTTTGTATCATATTTCAAAGATAACTCGCAACAAGATTCATACCGCATTAAAAATGGTTAGGTTAGCCACTCCGACTTAGTTATATTTGCGCGTTATTGGAAAAAAGAAATAATCCACACAATGCAAAACAAAGGATTAATTACCGCGTTCGCGATAGCTCTAGGGTTGGCCTCACTATACCAGCTCTCTTTCTCATGGGTAGCGAATGGCGTAGCAAGTGATGCAGAGGAGTTCTCTGCGGGTGATTCGAAAGTCAAAGCAGCTTACCTAGACAGCATGATGACGCAAGAGGTATACCCAATGTTGGGATACACATATGCTGAGGTTAAGAAGCGTGAAATGAACTTAGGTCTTGACCTTAAAGGTGGTATGAACGTCATCTTGGAGGTTAGTGTGAAGGACGTACTCAAAGGAGTAGTAGCCAATGCACAAGACCCAATGTTTGTTCAAGCTATTGCAAATACAGATGCTGCTCAGAGCCAGGGTCAGGATAACTACCTAAACACCTTCTTTACGGAGTTTGATAAACTTTCTGCGGAAACCGGTGGTGGTCGTCTATTAAGCGACGCGAGCCTTTTCGGTACTCCAGAAATGACAGATAAGGTAGGATTCAACGCTTCGAACGATGCTGTACAAGCAGAGATTCGTCGTGACGTTGAGGCGGCCATCGCAAACGTATTTACTGTCTTGCGTGCACGTATTGACCAGTTCGGTGTCGTACAGCCAAACATCCAGCGTTTGGAGGGTACGGGTCGTATCTTGGTAGAATTGCCAGGGGTGAAAGATCCTGCGCGTGTTCAGAAACTTCTTCAAAGTACTGCAGAGCTTCAGTTCTGGAACATGTACGAAGGTGCTGAGGTACTTCCGTTCTTGGTGAACGTAAATGAGCGCATGCGCGACCTCGTAGAAGCAGAGAAAACAGAAGTTGCTGAAACGGAGAGCTTTGATGCAATGAGCATTGACGGTACGGAAGAAGCAGATTCTACCGCTTCAGATTCTACAGATATTCTTTCTAATGTAAATCCTTTCTTCGAGATTTTCCGCCCGATGGTAAGCGAGACAGGTCAGTCTTTGCAAGGTCCACGTGTAGGTTACTCGTTGATCCGCGATACAGCGAAGGTGAACGCTATGTTGAAGCGTCCTGAGATCAAGCAGATCATGAACCAGGAATTGCGCAATGCGAAGTTTTTGTGGAGCAACAAGCCGGAGCCGGATTCTGATATAATTACTTTGTTGGCTATTAAGACCAACCGCGAAGGCACGCCGGAACTAGACGGTGGTGTCATTGTTGATGCACGTCCAGATCTTGACGAGTACAACCGCAACATTGTAACCATGGCTATGAACGGCTCTGGTGCACAAAAATGGCAACGTCTTACCGCAGAAGCAGCAGCTCAAACGCCGAAGCGTTCTGTGGCAGTAGTTCTTGATAACTACGTATACTCATACCCTCAAGTGCAAAATGAAATTGCTGGTGGTCGTACACAGATCACGGGTAACTTCACTGCTGAGGAAGCTTCCGATTTAGCGAACATCCTACGTGCAGGTAAGCTTGATGCTCCAGCGCGTATTATCCAAGCGGACGTTGTTGGTCCATCATTGGGTAAGGAGGCTATTTCAGATTCTATCAACTCATTCGCAATCGCCTTGTTATTGGTACTTATCTACATGTACTTCTACTACAGCGGTGCAGGTTTGGTTGCAAACTTGGCGCTTTTAGTGAACATGTTCTTCATCTTCGGTATCCTCAATAGCTTTGGAGCTGTATTGACGCTTCCAGGTATGGCAGGTATTGTATTGACGATCGGTATGGCGGTTGATGCAAACGTGATCATCTTCGAGCGTATTCGTGAAGAGTTGCGCTTGGGCAAAGGACTTCGTGCCGCTCTTGTAGACGGTTATAAAAACTCGAACAGTGCCATCATCGATGCAAACGTAACTACACTTATTGTAGGTATCATTCTATATTCTTTCGGTACGGGTCCAATTCGTGGTTTCGCAACCACGCTAATTATCGGTATCCTAACTTCATTGTTCTCTGCACTCTTTATTTCACGTGTAGTTTTTGAGAGCCGTTTGGGTAAAAAGAAGAACGTGGTCTTCTCAACTAAGACAACAGAAAACTGGTACACCAATATCAACTTTGACTTCTTGTCGAAGCGTCGTTTGGCATACATCGTATCGTCTATCGTAGTCGTGATCGGTTTGGCATCTCTATTTACCAAAGGTCTAAACCTTGGTGTGGATTTCGTAGGTGGTCGCTCGTTCCAAGTTCGCTTCGACCAAAGTGTTGAGGTAAGCGACGTAGCAGAATCTCTAAGCGAAGTATTGGTAGATGCAGAAGGTAACACCTTTACGCCAGTGGTTAAAACATTGGGCGAGTCAAACCAGGTAATTATTACTACAAACTACCGCATAGGTGAAACCGGTCCTGCTGTAGACGAAGACATCACGAACAAGCTTTACGCTGGTGTGAGCGAATTCTTCTCGGAAGAAATCTCACGTGAAGATTTCTTTACCGACGAGACGGAAGAAGCAATCGGTTTGGTAGGTTCACGTGTTGTTGGGCCAACTATCGCAGACGATATTAAGACAGGTGCTGTATACAGTATCATCTTCTCACTCATCGTAGTATTCTTATACATCTTGGGTCGATTCCGCAAGTGGCAGTTCTCTTTGGGTGCTGTGGCTGCACTATTGCACGATGTATTGTTTGTATTGGGTCTGTTCTCTATCCTCGACGGTGTGTTGCCGTTCCAGTTGGAGGTAGATCAAGCATTCATTGCAGCCATCCTAACGGTAATTGGTTACTCGTTGAACGATACAGTGGTTGTATTTGACCGTATTCGTGAAAACATGGGAAGCCGCAAAGGCAACTTCGCTGCAGGGGTGAACAAATCGTTGAACCAGACATTGAGCCGTACGTTCAATACCTCTTTGACAACGTTCTTCGTACTTCTCGTGATATTCCTATTCGGTGGTGAAGTCATCCGTGGTTTCATGTTCGCACTTCTTGTAGGTGTCCTCGTGGGTACTTACAGTTCATTGTTCATTGCTACTCCCGTAATGTTCGATGCGTCGAAGGAGAAATAAGAAAATTGATATTTGAAAGGAGCCCCGTTGCGCGTAGCGCAACGGGGCTTTTTGTTTAAATTTGCCTCATGTCACATACATTCCTTTTGTTCAATATCAGTGGAGGCGAGTTTATACTCATTGCCTTGATCTTCTTGGTCCTCTTCGGGCCAAAGCAAATCCCAACGATGGCGAGATCGGCGGCAAAAGTCATAAAGCAGGTCCGCAACGCTACGAATGATATCAAGAGAGAAATTATGGACAGCGCGGAGGATCAAAAATTGACCGAAGTGAAGAAGACCATCGAAGAAGGTCGCGACGCTTTTAAAGAAGTGACCGATTCCATTAAAAGAGGTACCAAGATTTGATAGCGTTGTTTCTCCTTGGCGGATTCGCCCTGCTCTTGGTCGGTGGAGAATTTCTCGTCCGAGGCAGTGTTGGTATTGCTCTAAAGCTTCGTATCTCTAAGGTGGTCATTGGATTGACCTTGGTAGCTTTTGCAACAAGTGCCCCGGAGTTGCTCGTAAGTGTCGTAGCTGCTACGAGAGGTAAAAGTGATATTGCTCTAGGAAATGTCATTGGCTCTAACATCGCGAACATAGGACTCATTTTAGGGCTAGTAGCATTAGTCTATAAGATGAAGGCGGTGCGTATGCATTACCGCAATGATTGGCTTTTCCTGCTCTTGACAAATGCACTATTGGCGGTATTCCTGTTTTACGGCGGAATTACTACCGGACAAGGTTTGTTACTTGTTGCCCTTCTTGTGGGGTACAATATTCAAAAGATTCGCTCAGCACGAAGAAATCGCAACCTTGCCATCGGTGAAGAAATCGAAGAGATTCATCTTCCGGTATGGAAAGGAGTGGTGTTGCTCATCGTCGGGGCGTTGGGCCTTTCCTTTGGCGCAAAATTCTTCGTCAGTGGAATTAGCGCCCTTGCCATTCATTTCGGTATGACGGAGCGATTTGTGGCAGTAACGATGGTGGCTTTTGGCACGAGTGTTCCAGAATTGGCTGCAAGTTTCATGGCCGCACGAAAGGGAGAAAGTGATATCGCTATCGGAAACATCATTGGGTCGAACATCTTTAACATCTTATCGGTATTGGGCTTTACTGCTCTTGTTCAGCCAATTACCCTCCAAGATGGTGCTCTCTTTACCTTTGATTTTCATGCTTCCGTATTCTTCACATTGTTAATAATTCCACTAATGAGTCTCTTTACAAAGGACCGATTGGATAGATTGGAAGGGGCATTGTTGCTGGGTTTTTACCTAATCTTTATTTCATCCTTAGTTTTTTAAGGGGTCACTCGGCAAATAGTTAATAATTTTTTATTGCACCCCTCCTTTTTAGGGGGTATATTTGGCGCAAATAAAAATTTAACCACATGCCAACGGTAAGATTTCTAGCACTAGAAGAAACAATAGGGCGCAAGCCACAGCATTTCGAAGCACCTGGAACAAGAGTTTCAGAATACTTCGGTTCTCGCGTATTCAACAGAAAAGCAATGCGCGAATACATGACTTCAGAGGCCTATAAGGCTGTTATTGACGCAATGGACAACGGTACCAAAATCAACCGCAACATTGCCGATCAGGTAGCTGCAGGTATGAAAGCTTGGGCTTTGAATTTGGGAGCAACGCATTACACACACTGGTTCCAGCCATTGACAGGTGCTACTGCAGAAAAGCATGATTCTTTCTTTGAGCCTACTGGAAATGGTGAGGCAATTGAGAAATTCTCAGGCGGTATGTTGGTACAGCAAGAGCCGGATGCATCTTCTTTCCCGAACGGTGGTATTCGTAATACGTTCGAAGCACGTGGTTACACGGCTTGGGATCCTACGTCACCAGCTTTTGTTTTCGGAAGCACTTTATGTATCCCTACGGTATTTGTTTCTTACACGGGCGAGGCACTCGATTACAAGACTCCATTATTACGTGCATTGCAAGCAGTAGATAGTGCTGCAACTGCAGTATGTAAGTACTTCGATAAGAACGTAACGAAAGTAAATGCAACCTTAGGTTGGGAGCAAGAGTACTTCTTGGTAGACGAAGCATATTTTGCGGCGCGTCCAGATTTACAATTGGCAGGTCGTGCCCTAGTGGGACACGCACCAGCGAAAGGTCAGCAGTTGGACGATCACTACTTTGGTTCTATTCCAGAGCGTGCGATTGAGTTCATGAAAGAATTGGAGTACGAAAGCCGCATCTTGGGTATTCCAGTAAAAACTCGTCACAATGAGGTGGCTCCAGCACAATACGAATTTGCCCCTGTATTTGAAGAGGCAAACGTTGCAGTAGATCACAATTCATTGTTCATGGACCTCATGGAGAAGGTGGCACGTCGTCACAACTTCCGTGTACTGTTGCACGAAAAGCCGTTTGCAAACATCAACGGTTCAGGTAAGCACAACAACTGGTCGTTGGCAACAAACACCGGTGTAAACCTTTTGGCTCCTGGATCTACTCCAATGAGCAACTTGATGTTCTTGACGTTCTTCATCAACAGCATCAAGGCGGTATACCGTCACGCAGATTTGATTCGTGCTTCTATTGGTTCAGCAGGTAACGAGCACCGTTTGGGTGCAAACGAAGCTCCACCAGCAATTATCTCAGTTTTCATCGGTCAGCAACTAAGCGCTGTTTTGGACCAATTGGAAAATGTTAAGGGCGGTAAAATGACACCTGAAGAGAAGACAGATCTGAAATTGAACGTAGTAGGTAAAATTCCAGATGTACTTCTAGACAACACAGATCGTAACCGTACTTCACCGTTTGCCTTTACAGGTAACAAGTTTGAGTTGCGTGCGGCAGGTTCTGCTTCAAACTGTGCACAGCCAATGACTGTATTGAATGCAGCGATGGCAGAGCAATTGATTGAATTCAAAGCTGATGTAGATGCACTTATCGAGAAAGACGGATTGAAGAAAGACGAAGCCATCTTTAGCGTATTGAAACGATACATCACTGAGAGTAAAGCGATCCGCTTCGAAGGTGATGGATACGGTGATGCTTGGAAGGAAGAAGCTGCAAAGCGTGGTTTGAACAACGAGCCATCAACGCCACGTGCACTTGATGCATACGTAAGCGAGCAGACTTTAGGTATGTTCGAAGCTATGGGGGTAATGAGCCACCGCGAGGCAGAAGCACGTCATGAGATTTTGCTTGAGTCATACTTCATGAAGATTCAAATCGAATCACGTGTTCTTGGTGACCTAGCGGGTAACCACATTGTTCCAACAGCAATTAAGTACCAAAATACATTGATTGACAACGTACAGCGTTTGAAGGAGATTATGGATGCGGATACCTTTACAAGTGTTGCAAAAGAGCAGCTTGAAATGATCAAAGAAATCAGCGCGAGAATCTCTAAGATTTTGTCTTCGAAAGATGCTATGCTTCAGGCTCGTAAAGATGCAAATGCGCTAGAAGATGTACGCGAAAAAGCAATCGCTTACTACGACAACGTGAAGCCATACTTCGACGTTATTCGCTACGAAAGCGACAAGTTAGAATTGATGATTGACGATGAGCAGTGGCCAATGCCAAAGTTCCGTGAAATGCTCTTTACGCGTTAATTCAAATTTCGATTGAAATTATACTTAAGAGAAACCCTGCTTCTGCGGGGTTTCTTTTTTTATTTTGGCTATATTGGGAACGCTTAAACACTAGAATAAAGTTCTAATGCAAATACGCAGATATTTTCTACTTGTCGCTGCTTTGATCGCCATGCCTATGGCTGTGGTGGCGCAAGATGCCAACACTGAGGATGTTGAGATTGAAATCCACAAGACCACCAAGAAGGCCGACGAATACTTTGATTCAAAGGAGTATAGCACAGCTGTAGAGGTATACGCTAAAGCCTATTCTAAGGAAAAAAGCCGCGAGCAAAAGCAGCGTATTTCTTACAATATGGCAGAATGTTACCGCAATACAGGGCAGTTCAAGAGAGCGGCTAGCTACTACATTCGTGCTCAAAAATTGGGTTTTGGTTCGAAAGCAGCTCTTGGATATGCGGAAATGCTTCAAAGCCAAGGTGAGTATGAAGATGCAATAGTGGCTTATGAAGAATACAAGAAGATTATTCCTTCAGATCCACGGGCAGATGAAGGTATACAAGCATGTCGCCAAGCGTCAAATTGGATCGAAACAGGATCCCTTTTCTCTTTAGATAATGCTAAAGATTTGAATTCAAAAAAATCCGATTACGCCATTGCTTTCGCCGGAAAACGTGGTAAAGAAGATCTTACCTTGATGGTAAGCTCTATGAGAGATAATTCAACAGGGAAAAAAGAAGACGGCTGGACAGGTCAGCGCTTTTCAGACATCTATGTAATTGAAGGACAAAAGAAAAAAGGTAAGCGCAAGAAAGGAAAAGAAGCAAATGCCAACGACGAGGTAGTATGGGGTGACCTTGAACCCATGAGTGAGGTAATCAATACCAAGGACCACGAGGGTGTTGTAGCTTTTGACTCCAGAGGAAAAACCATGTATTTCACCAAATGTATGAAGGTGAAGAATGTAAAGCTAGGGTGTGCCATTTACACGACAAAGAAAGTAGGTCAAGATTGGGCCAACCCTGAACCCGTCGTAATCGCAGTAGACTCAAATGCTTCAGTTGGTCATCCGGCATTAAGTCTAGATGATAAAATTTTGTACTTCGCTGGTGAACTATCCGGAGGCAAGGGGGGGAAAGACATTTACATGACGACCTATGACAGAAAACGTAGGGAGTGGAAACAGCCTACATCCCTTGGTATAAATACCTCCGGCGATGAATTGTATCCTTACGTTCATGGTGATGGATTTTTATACTTTTCCTCAAACGGTCGCCCTGGAATGGGTGGATTTGACTGTTATCGAGTAAAGTTAGATGATGAAGGCCAGCCAGTAGGTGATGTAGAAAATATGTTGAGTCCAATAAACTCCGAAGGGGATGATATCGCTCTTCGCTGGGTACCAGGGGACAACACACGCAAAGGTTTTGTTATTTCCAACAGAAAAGGTACGCGTGGAGAACACGATATCTGGTATGTTACAGAGTGGACAAAACAGTTTGTTGCGAGCGGTAAAGTAGTCAGTTCAAAAAGCGGTAAGCCAATTAAGGATGTGACTATTGAGGTAAGTAATAAGCAGGGCGAAACGTTTTCAATTACTACCGATGCAAATGGTAATTTTTCCATTCCAAAAGGTCGTTTGGAAGAAAATAAAGCCTACAAGCTCAACATGACTCGTAAAAAATTCTTGAATGCTATCGGTGATATCAATACAGAGGATTTATCTCTTTCTGATTATTCAAAAGTTAAAGAAGATCGGGAATATGTTAAATCGTATAATCTTACCCTGAAAATGGATCCGATTGAAGTTCCTATTGTACTTCCTAACGTGTTCTTCGATCTTGCTAAATCTGACTTGCGCGACGAAAGTAAAGTTGCCTTAGATACCGTATACAATATCCTTCAGCGCAACCCAACGATCACCATAGGATTGCGCTCGCACACTGATTACAGAGACAGTGAAGCGAAGAACCAATCGCTTTCTCAAGCACGTGCGCAGAGCTGTGTGGATTACCTCATAGAAAAGGGCATCCCTGCAGATCGTTTAACTGCTGTAGGTATGGGTGAAGGTGAGCCTTTCACTATTCCTAACGGTTACGCGGGTTACGGAGCTGATAAATTCAAAGAAGGCGACAAGCTTACAGAAAGCTTTATTAAACGATTAGGCGGTGACGATCAAGAGGTGGCTAACCAGATCAACCGTCGTACGGATTTTAAGGTGCTTTCAGATGATTATGTACCTTCTGCACCAGTCGCTACTGCGGATGGTCAGAAGGCCATAGCACCAATGAAAAAGAACGAGAACCCAATCGGTCAAACCATTACTCTAGGACCTAAGGACCGCTCACTAGGCAAGATTGCCATGCAGAACGGTATGAACGTGGTAGAGTTGAAGAAATTGAACGCTGGGTTGCGCGGTGCGCGTCCAATGCCAGGAATGGTACTTAAGATCACTAAGAATGGTGATTATTCAGAATTTGACGCAACACACTACCAAGTACAACGTGGCGATCAACTTCGCTCTATTGCTAAGAAGGTTGGTTCAGATGTGAAGACATTGAAATCGTTGAACGGTATTAAAAACGATGGGGAGTTAATCATTGGGTCTTGGATCCAGACTAAGTAGATAACTCCTTGATAAAAGAGAAGCGCGCACGGGTCCCCCGTGCGCGCTTTCTCGTTATTTTTGCAGCACTATGAGTAACAATTCAGACCGCTACACCGGCAGAGGTGTGAGTGCACAGAAAGAAGATGTGCACAATGCCATCAAGAACATTGATAAGGGACTTTTCCCAAAGGCCTTCTGTAAAATAGTCCCGGATTATTTAACCGGTGATTCAGACTATTGTCTAGTGATGCATGCCGACGGTGCAGGAACGAAAAGTTCGTTGGCCTACATGTACTGGAAGGAGACCGGTGACCTTAGTGTATGGAAGGGCATTGCTCAGGATGCGTTGATTATGAACATCGATGATCTTCTGTGTGTCGGTGCTACAGAGAACATCATGCTCAGTTCTACAATTGGACGAAACAAAGGATTAATTACTGGTGAGGTATTGAGCGCGATTATCGGTGGAACTGAGGAACTTCTAGAAGAATACCGTAAGCACGGTATTGATATTATCAGCACTGGTGGTGAAACTGCCGACGTTGGTGATTTGGTTCGTACAATCATTGTAGATAGTACTGTGGTGGCGCGTATGAAGCGTTCGGACGTTGTAGATAACGCAAACATAAAAGCCGGCAATGTCATCGTTGGTTTGGCGAGCTACGGCCAGGCAGCTTATGAGAGCGAATACAACGGCGGTATGGGGTCTAACGGACTTACAAGTGCGCGTCACGATGTGTTCTCAAAAGAATTGGCAACAAAATACCCGGAAAGCTTCGATCCAGCAGTGCCCGAGAATTTGGTGTACACCGGAACAAAAAGCCTAACAGGGCCAACAGAAACAGATCTTGATGCTGGAAAACTAGTATTAAGCCCGACTCGCACGTATGCACCAATTATTAAACAAATCTTGGACAAATACCGCGGTCAGATTGACGGTATGGTACACTGTTCTGGGGGTGCACAAACGAAGATTTTACATTTCTTGGAAAAGGGACATGTGATCAAAGACAACTTGTTCCCAATACCTCCATTGTTTGAATTGATTCACCAGGAGAGTGGTACCAGTTGGGAAGAAATGTACCAAGTATTCAACATGGGACACAGAATGGAACTCTATTTAGATCCAGCGATTGCTGAAGATATCATCGCAATCAGTGAGAGCTTTGGAGTAGCAGCACAGATCGTAGGGCGTGTAGAAGAGAGTGCAGCAAAAGAGCTGACTATAACGAGTGAGTTCGGAACCTTTAAATACAGCAAGTAATGCTAGATAAGCTCAACGTAGTCTTTCAGCGTTACAATGAGGTGAATGATCTCATTATTCAACCGGATGTGATTTCCGACAGCAAGCGCTATGTGAAATTGAACCGTGAATACAAGAACCTTAAGCCTCTGGTCGATGCTAGAGAGAAGTACCTCGAGCTTAGCAGCAGAATAGAGGAGGCGAAAACGGTTTTAAAAGAAGAGAAAGACCAGGATTTCCGAGATATGGCCAAAATGGAGCTCGATGAGATCGAGCCTGCACTCGCCGAGCTCGAGGAGGAAATCAAAATCTTACTGATACCCAAAGATCCTGAGGACGATAAGAATGCATTGGTTGAAATTCGCCAAGGTGCGGGTGGTGACGAAGGTGCCATTTTCGCCGGTGATTTATTCCGTATGTACCAACGATACTGTGAAGGCCGCGGTTGGAAGGTTGAAGTGATTTCGATGAACGAAGGAACCGCCGGAGGCTTTAAAGAAGTTTCTTTTGAGGTAAGCGGTGAATCGGTTTACGGAATTCTAAAATACGAGAGCGGGGTACACCGCGTACAGCGCGTTCCAGCCACTGAAAGCCAGGGTAGGGTGCACACATCTGCAGCATCTGTAGTCGTTCTTCCTGAAGCGGAAGATGTAGATGTCGATCTTGATATGAAAGATGTCAAAAAAGATACCTATCGCGCTCAGGGTGCGGGTGGTCAGCACGTCAACAAAACTGAAAGTGCAGTGCGTTTGACGCATTTACCGACAGGAATTGTTGTAGAGTGTCAAGACGGACGATCACAGCACAAGAACTACGAGCAAGCTTTGAAGGTGCTTCGTTCGCGCATGTTTGACATGGAATTCAAGAAAAAGCAAGCAGAACAGGCTGCAAAGCGTAAGACCATGGTAAGTACTGGCGACCGTTCCGCAAAAATTAGAACTTACAACTATCCACAAGGAAGGGTAACCGACCATAGGATAGGTTTGACGACCTACAATCTAAATGATGTCGTAGGTGGTGATATTCAGAAGTTTATTGACGAACTTCACATGGCGGAGAATGCCGAGAAGATGAAAGAAGGAACAGATATCATTTAAGATGAATAGACAAGCACTCATAGCTCAGATAGAAAAAAAGAAAAGCGTACTCTGTGTCGGACTTGATACGGACATTAATAAGATTCCAGAGCATTTATTGAGTGAATCTGATCCAATTTTCGCCTTCAACAAAGCCATCATTGATGCTACAGCGGACTTCGCAGTGGCTTATAAGCCTAACATTGCCTTTTACGAAAGCATGGGACTTAAGGGTTGGGAATCCTTGGGGAAAACCATCGATTACCTAAGCGAGAGCTATCCGGAAGTTTTCACCATCGCAGATGCTAAGCGCGGCGATATCGGCAATACCTCAAAGATGTATGCTGAAGCTTTCTTCAACGCAATGGCCTTTGATAGCGTTACCGTAGCTCCATATATGGGTGTGGACAGTGTGAGCCCTTTTCTAGCCTTCGAAGACAAATGGGTTATCCTTTTGGCATTGACATCCAATCAAGGTGCGTTTGATTTTCAGTTAACTGAAAACACGGATGGCGAAGCATTATTCGAAACTGTTGTGAAAAAGGCACAAGAGTGGGCGACCCCAGAGCAACTTATGTTTGTTCTAGGAGCCACCAAAACAGAATTTTTGGAGCGCGTAAGGAAGGCTGCTCCTGATTCTTTCTTCTTGGTGCCGGGTGTAGGTGCGCAAGGCGGCTCACTAGAGGATGTACTCACTAAGGCGACCAATAAGGACTACGGCGTCCTAGTAAATTCTACCCGAGGCATTATTTATCAAAGCAAAGACAGAGATTTCGCTGAAGCTGCACGACTCGCTGCGCTTGAGTTGCAGCAGGAAATGCAACGAATTCTCTTCTAGTGTGCGCTGAGTCACACCCTTACTGTTAGAACCTGATTAAGTTTGATGTAACAAAACGAAGTCATGGAGATAATAGGATATATAGCTTCCATTTTTATTGGGATATCATTAGGCCTCATCGGCGGTGGAGGTTCCATTTTAACCGTGCCAGTATTGGTATACCTTTTTGGAGAAAGTGCTGAGGTAAGCACTGCATATTCATTATTTATTGTTGGAACCACTGCATTAGTAGGAGGGATTCGCAACGCAACTATGGGCAACGTTAACTACAAAACAGCTGTGGTTTTTACTATCCCTGCGTTTATAGCCGTATACTTGACTAGGGCATATTTGGTTCCCGCTATACCATCAGAAATAGCGACTATTGGATCATTTACCCTTACCAAGGATATTGCCATTATGGTATTCTTCGCTTTGGTAATGCTTGCTGCGTCAATTAGTATGATACGCAATAAGCGAAAGGATGGTGAAAGCGATGAGGATCCCCAACCGCAGTACAATATTCCTGCGATTATCGCGGAGGGTACCGTAGTTGGTGTTTTAACGGGTATTGTAGGCGCTGGTGGAGGATTTTTAATTATCCCTGCACTCGTACTTTTTGCCAAATTACCCATGAAGAAGGCGGTTGGTACTTCACTACTGATTATTGCAGCAAAGAGTTTAATCGGCTTTATCGGTGATGTTCAAAGACCAGATCTATACATTGACTGGACATTACTTTTAACGGTTACTACCATTGCTGTTGCGGGTATCTTTATAGGTATCTACCTGACTAAGTTTATTGATGGTAAGAAATTAAAGAAAGGGTTTGGATGGTTTGTTTTGGTTATGGCCATTTATATCATTTTAAAACAAGTATTATAATATTTTAGAACAATAAAATTTACAGACATGATTGTAGAACAGATTTACACAGGATGTTTGGCACAAGGTGCTTACTACATTGCTTCAAACGGTGAAGCGGTTGTTATAGACCCTTTACGCGAAGTAGGACCATATATTGACCGTGCGGAAAAGGATGGGGTTAAAATCAAGTATATTCTTGAAACACATTTCCACGCGGACTTCGTTTCTGGTCATTTGGACCTTTCGAAAAAAACTGGCGCAACTATTGTTTATGGTCCACTAGCAAATCCTAAATTCGAATGTAAAGTAGCTTCCGATGGTGAGGTACTTAAAGTAGGTGATGTTGAAATCCACGTACTTCACACGCCGGGTCATACGATGGAAAGTACCACGTACTTGTTGAAAGACGAGAGCGGTAAGGACCACGCGATCTTCTCAGGTGATACGCTTTTCTTGGGAGATGTAGGTCGACCAGATTTAGCGCAAAAGGCAGCGACCATGACACAAGAGCAGTTGGCGGCAACCTTGTACAACTCTCTTCGCACTAAAATCATGACCTTGGCGGATGACGTAATTGTTTATCCAGGTCACGGTGCCGGTTCATCATGTGGTAAGAACATGTCAAAAGAGACTGTAGGAACCATTGGTGAGCAAAAGGCGACTAACTACGCATTACGTGTAGACATGTCAGAAGCAGAATTTGTTGCTGAGGTTACGGATGGTTTGACAACACCTCCGGCCTACTTTCCTGAAAATGTACGTTTGAATAAGGTAGGTTATGAGAGTTTAGATACCGTTATGGATCGTGCGATGACACCGATGAGCCCAGAAGTATTCGAAGCTGCAGCCAATGAAACTGATGCTTTGATTCTTGATACTCGTCATCAAACTGAATTCATCCACGGGTTTATCCCACAATCCATCTTCATTGGTATCAAAGGAAGTTTTGCGATGTGGGTAGGAGCAATGATTCCAGATATCAATCAGAAACTTTTGGTTGTTGCAGATCCAGGCATGGAGGAAGAAGTACTAACCCGCTTGTCCCGTGTTGGTTACGACCAAACTATTGGTTTCCTCGAAGGTGGTTTTGACGCATGGAAGAATGCTGGTAAAGAGATAGATACTCTTGACCAAGTTACGGCTGAAGAATTATCTACAATCCAAGGAGCCACAATCGTTGATGTTCGTAAGAAAGGAGAGTACCTCAGTGAACATGTTGAAGATGCAATTAATGTTGAATTGGATTATCTGAATGATCAAATGGCTTCTGTACCACAAGAAGGTACATTCTACATTCACTGTGCTGGTGGATACCGTTCAGTTATTGCAGCATCCATATTAAAGGCAAGAGGATACCATAACATGATTGACGTTGCTGGTGGATTTGGTGCGATCAAGAACACATCATTGAAAGTATCTGATTACGTTTGTCCGTCAACCTTATAATTAAAACTAAATTGGACAGAAACCGAGGGGAAAAATCCTGTGGTTTTTTGACTTAACGACCCCTGATCGTTAATTTTTAATATTTGAATCACGAAATTATGGATTGGATTATGCAACCTTGGCCATGGTACGTAAGCGGTGCACTCATAGCACTTATTATGTTTATCATGCTATTCTTCGGGAAAAGCTTTGGCTTCTCGAGTAATTTGAGAACGCTTTGTACAATGTGTGGTGCGGATAAATATGCGCCATTTTTTCAGTTTGATTGGAAGACGCAGAGCTGGAACTTATTCTTTTTAATTGGTGCTGGATTAGGCGGTTATATAGCGGCTAACTTTTTGTCTGTAGAAGACTATACGGTAGCTATTTCAGAAAGTACTATCGCAGATTTAATAGACCGTGGTTTTAGTGCTCCTGAAGGTTTTGTTCCAGCAAGTCAATTTGGATTAGAAGCGATGAGTGAGACGAAAAATATCATCATTCTTGCTCTTGGCGGATTAATGGTAGGATTCGGTGCTCGTTATGCAGGTGGTTGTACTTCTGGTCATGCGATTAGCGGAATCTCGAATCTGCAACCTGCATCTTTGTTAGCGGTAGTTGGTTTCTTTATTGGAGGGCTACTGATGACACACGTTTTATTCCCATTAATTTACTAGGTCATGAAAAATATCAAGTTTTTAATCGCGGGTACGTTGTTTGGCATCATCATGTTTAAGAGTGAAGCTGCCTCATGGTACAGAATTCAAGAAATGTTCAGATTTCAGGCATTTCATATGTATGGGATTATTGGTCTGGCTGTTGCATTGGGTGTGCCAATGGTAGCTATTATCAAGGCCAGAAAGATCAAAGACTACGCAGGTAGTCAAATTGTTTTTACTCCCAAGGCTTGGAGCATACCAAGGTATTTGATCGGTGGAACTATATTTGGTTTAGGTTGGGCACTAAGTGGTGCTTGTCCAGGTCCGATTGTGGTAAATATTGGTGCGGGATATGCCGGTTACTCGATTGTTTTAATCGCAGCTGTTTTAGGGACGTTCCTTTATGGGTTGATAAAAGACAAACTTCCACACTAAGCCATGGAATATAAAAACTTGCCTGACAACAGGAAAGAACAGCTGGCGCTGATAACGTTGGGAATGAGTAGGACGGTATTCGCTGTCTTACTTAGTCTGTTCGCTCTTGGGTTAATCTGGGGAGTTGAAAGCAATCTTCCTCCGAAACAAGTTTTTCCAGAATTGATTGAGGTAAGCCCAAATGTGCCCTGGGATTATGATATTTTCAAAGATCTTAGTTTTGATAATCCTGCAACTACTGAGCAAGTAGCTTATGGTCGAAAGCTAATTATGGAGACAGCCGATCATCTTGGTCCCAATTCGAGTAATCCTTTTGCGGGTAATAATCTTGACTGCAATTCATGTCATTTGGACGGTGGTTCCAAGCCGTTTGCAGCTCCATTTGTGACTGTCCCAAGCCAGTTCCCTCAATTCAGGAGTCGAGAGAATAAAGAAGGAACGATACAGGAGCGCATCAATGGCTGTATGCAACGTTCAATGAATGGTAAGCCATTACCAGTTGACTCAGAAGAAATGGAAGCTATGGTTGCTTACATGGAATGGTTGAGTTTGGACAAGCCGAGAGGTGAAAAGGTAGCAGGGAATAAGTTCTTAAAGGTTGATTATCCCGATAGAGCCGTTGATTTACAGCACGGTGAGAAAGTGTATGTCCAGCATTGTACTACTTGCCATCTTGCGGATGGTCAAGGTCAAAGAAACCCAGGAAGCAACACGTATCTATATCCACCACTTTGGGGACCGGATTCCTACAATCATGGAGCAGGAATGCACAGAGTTTTGACAGCAGCACAGTTTATTAAAGGTAATATGCCTTTGGGAACCACTGCAGACGAGCCGTTACTTTCAGATGAGGAGGCTTATGATGTTGCCGGCTATATCAACAGCTTTGACCGTCCTTTGAAATCTAATCCCGAGGCTGATTTTCCAGATAAGAAGCTCAAGCCGATGTCAACGCCTTACGGCCCATGGGCTGATGATTTCTCCGCATTACAGCACAAATACGGTCCATTCTCTGAGATTGCGACTTTCTACCAAAAGGAATACGGCCTGAAGAAGTCGAAATAAATTGTGAAGAAGCTTCTACTGATAGTTTTGCTCCCAGTTTACTTGTGGGGCAAGGGTACCGATTCTCTAAAAGTAGATTTAGGAGCCCGCACTACTTCTTATTTTATGACCACCCATAATGGTCTCTTTGGCCCATATTCAGAACTAAAGGATTATTATGCTTCTGCTGTAGGAGTGGAGATGTTATTGGCTGTTCGAAAGAATAATTGGTCTTTAGAAACGGACTTGTTTCTCACTACAAAGGTCATGGATAATGCCTTTGAAGAGGATGCAATAACCGGAAAGACCTCCCGCTATGAATCTGGTCTATTCTCAGTAACGAACCGGGAACAAGCGCAAATTTTCATGCCTTCCATAATTGAGCTGGTTTATCAAAAGAAAGGAGCGAGGTTAGGTTTAGGAAATTTTGCACTCGATGGTTTTTTCGTAAACATGGAGCATGGGCGCATGATTCCTTCTACTTTTTCGGGAATCAACTATTCTGTTAGAAAAGGGGAAAACAAATTCAAATTCGCAGCGATTAGCCATGTTGGTGCTCGTTCAACTTCTAGTTTTAAGCCAGTTGCTGCTTCGCTTTCACAATACAATCCAGGTTTGGATACTAGCGGTTCTAGGCACGATAAAAGTGAAGTGCAAACCCCAGGAATTCTGTATGGCAATTACCAATACAATCATGTAATAGGCAGTTGGTACAGCTCCTTAAGTATTGATTATTCTGGTGTTGTCGGCGTTTTTCATACGGTAGTGTTTGATGAAAAATTGGCTCATAATCAGCACCTCTTTGAACTTCAGTTCATTCGTCAGCAAAAATGGGGGAATGGAGGGAATGACGATCCTTATTTAGCCTACTTCCAGCAGCAGCGTAGCCAATTTTACGGCATTAAGTATTCAAATAAAGTGGGCGATGTAGATTATTACGCCGCGGCTTCGTACATAGACGGAATGGGCAAACTTTTGTTTCCTCGTGAATGGGGTAGAGAGAGCATCGTTACTTTTCAAGGTAGAGAGCGTCAAGAAGGTATGGGAAAGACACTCGCGGTAGTTTTTGGTGCAAAAGGAAAGTGGATGCAGACCAAGGTACGTCATACTGGTGGAGTGAGCACAGGTATTTACGCGCGTCCAGCACCCGAGGATTATATTTACAATAAATATGCTATGCCCAGTAATCAACAAACGAATATTTGGTGGGGGCAAAGTTGGAAAGGTAATACACATTCGCTTTTGACCATGCTCGTTTACAAGGTTCCCCTTGGTTCACAGACCATTACTGCCGGACAGACCATTAACAAAGTAGATATGGTCAACTTCAATTTAATCTATCGATACACATTGCCTAAAATCTAGGCAGTAGTTTTAGGTGAAGCACTTACCTTTATGCTGATGAACAACCCATTCCACAGCCTAAGAAAAGTACTCATCTTGTTCACCTTCATTTTGGCAGGTGGAACAATTGGTTACCGACTTATAGAAGATTTAGAATGGCTACAGGCATTCTACATGGTCATTCAGACTGTCAGTACTGTGGGGTTCAATGAGGTGACTGCTTTGTCAGTCACGGGGACTTGGTTTACTATCCTACTTATTGTATCAAGCTTCGGGACCTTTGCCTATGGTGCAGGGCTTCTCGCCCAATTAGCTATCGATGGACGGGTTCGTCATTTTTTAATCACTAAAAGAATTGAACGCAAGGTGGAAAAGTTAGAAGGACATGCCATTGTTTGTGGTTTAGGTAGAAACGGCCGTCAAGTAGTTAGTAAGCTTCAGGCTTACGGCGCCGACGTGGTTGTTATAGAAAAAGACGAACATCGTGCAGAAGAATTCAGAAACCAATTCGAAAAGGTTTTGGTCATAGTTGGAGATGCCACTGACGATACCACCCTAGAAAAGGTGAACATTGGGAAGGCGTCCTCTTTAATCGCAGCACTAGCATCTGATACAGATAACCTTTTCGTTGTGATTTCTGCCCGTCAATTAAATCCAACGATGACCATAGGTGCACGAGCCAACACAGAGAGCACAGAGCGTAAACTGTTGGCAGCCGGGGCAACGTATACAGTGAGTCCTAACCTAGTAGGTGGTGCCCATTTAGCACATAACCTGATGAATCCGGGTGTAATGAACTTCCTTGATCACCTCAGTGTAGGCGGCTCGTCCGCCACAAATATTGAGGAGATTGTCGTCGATGAATTACCCGAGGTGTTCAGTGCGTGTAATATCAAAGACTTGGAGATTCGCCAGCAAACCGGATGTACAGTTATCGGATATGTTTGTGAGCAAGGTAATCTTACCGTGAACCCAGCGCCTGATTTTAAGGTGGCACCACATTCCAAATTGTACGTTTTGGGTAATGATGAGCAGATAAAAGAGTTCAGAGCTTGGTTTACTGAAAAGACCAAATAATTTCGCAACCAAACCAAGACGCACAAATGAAGATTCTCTACACAGGTTCAAACGGCTTACTCGGACAGAAAATTTCTGCAGCAACAACGGCCTACTCTGATCACGCCTTCTTAGCAACAGCAAGAGGAGAGAACAGAACTATCAATCTAGGTACGGCCAAATATGCTTCGATGGACATTACCAATGCTGAAGAAGTGATGAAGGTGGTGCGAGAGTTCAAGCCTGATGTCATCATCCATGGTGCGGCCATGACGCATGTGGACCAATGTGAGCAGAACAAAGAATTGGCTTACCAGCTAAACGTAATAGGGACCAAAAACGTGGCGGAGGCGGCGAGAAACGTGGATGCTCACCTCGTGCATATAAGTACAGACTTCATTTTTGATGGCACAGAAGGGCCTTACGACGAAAAGGGTATACCCAATCCACTTAGTTATTATGGGGAAACCAAACTTGAGGCGGAGAAGATTGTACAAGCCTTGGACCATTGGAGTATCCTTCGTACGGTTTTAGTTATTGGTATGGCTGAAGATTTGAGCCGTAGTAATATTGTCTTATGGGCAAAGGGCGCTCTTGAGAAGGGCCAGGCCATCAATGTCGTTGATGACCAATTCCGAACACCCACACTCGCTGAAGATCTTGCCCAAGGCGTTTTGTTGGCAGCCACGCAGAAAGCTCAAGGGATCTACAACGTATCCGGTCCAGACTTCATGTCGATCTACGAACTCGTTGGTCACGTTGCAGAGCACTTCGGCCTCTCTATGGATTCTGTAACGAGGGTGGACAGCACGACCTTGAACCAACCAGCAAAACGCCCTCCTAGAACGGGTTTTGACATCACGAAAGCCAAGACAGAACTCGGCTTTAAGCCACACACTTTTAGTGAAGCACTCTCAGTTATTGCCGAGCAAGCAGGATTATAGCCTGCAATTTGCTCCTTGAGCTTCAATCGTTTATTTTCGGACTTATTCTAAACTAACCTTTTGGTTACATGTCAAACACTACTGAATCTTGGGGTTCCCGTGTCGGACTCATTCTCGCTATGGCGGGTAATGCAGTTGGTCTAGGAAACTTCCTACGTTTTCCTGTTCAAGCCGTACAAAATGGCGGCGGAACATTTATCATCCCTTACCTCGTATCCTTTTTGCTCATGGGTATACCTCTTTTATGGGTAGAGTGGGCGATGGGCCGATTCGGCGGTCGTTTCGGCGATCATAGCACACCGTTCATTCTCGACAACATGACCAAGAAGCGTTTCTGGAAATACTTCGGAGTCTTCGGGATCTTCACCAACATGGGGGTTATGGCGTATTACACGTACATCGAATCATGGACGTTGACCTACACCTTAAAATCCCTCAAGGGCGATTTTCTAGGTATGGACCTCGACAGTTTGGACCAATTCTTCAATAACTACGTTGACCTTGGTGCAGGCATCAACTTCCCAGTATGGGCATTGCTCGCCTTCCTAATTACCCTGTCTGTAAATATTTACATCCTTTCACGCGGCCTGAGTGCTGGTATTGAAAAAGTAGCGAAGATTGCCATGCCACTATTGATTGGCTTTGGTGCTTTCTTAGCCATCATGTCTTGGACTACTGGTTCTACAGGACGTTGTGCCGATTGTTCTACCTATGTAGGTTTGAACTATTTATGGCAACCTGACTTTACAACGCTAGCAAATCCTAAAATTTGGCTTGCAGCAGCGGGTCAGATCTTCTTTACCCTTAGTGTGGGTATGGGTACCATTCACTGTTACAGTTCCTACTTGAAGCAAAAAGACGATATCGCGCTTAACGCAATGTCTGCAGGGTGGATGAATGGCTTTGTGGAAATCGTTTTGGGTTCTGCTGTAGTTATTCCAATCGCTGTAGGTTACCTAGGATTGGATTGGGTTGTAGAAAATGCAGGCTTTATGATGGCCTTCAAAACGATGCCGTTCCTGTTTGATCAATGGGGCAGTGTCCTTGCTGTTATTGCAGGAGTAGCTTGGTTTGGTCTTCTATTCTTTGCAGGTATCACCTCTTCGCTAGCTATGGGTACGCCTTGGATGGGCTTTGTGCAAGACGAATTCAATTGGTCGAAAAACAAGAGCGCTTTAATCTTAGGTATTGCCATTTTGGCGATGGGCCTCCCGACCATCTTCTTCTTCGAAAAAGGCGTGTTCGACGAATACGACTATTGGACAGGAACAGTGAGTTTGGTGATTTTTGCTCTCGCTGAGGTCATCCTTTTCGCATGGGTATTCGGCATGGATAAGGGATGGAAAGAAATCACGGACGGCGCAGATATGACAGTTCCAAGATTCTACCGCCCGATTATCAAATACATCACACCACTATTTATTGGTATCATCTTTCTGACTTCGATGTTCAAACCGCTCAACGGTGAATTAAGCGATTGGTCCTCCGCCTTTACTTCGCTGTTCTCTGGGAACGGTTGGCCGTGGGCAAACGATAGTATCATCAACCAGATTTTCCACATCAACACGGGAGTACAGTGGATGCAGGACGGTGTCCTCACCAATATGTTCTATATTGATATGAGCCGATTCTTCCTGCTCGCCTGCTTCTTCGCATTGGTAGGTATGGTAAAGGTCGCTTCTAACAAACGTAAAAAAGCAGCACAATGACAACCTCCGCATTAATCATGATCATTCTAACGCAGGGTACAGTTATCGCTGCGACGATTTACTTCTTTAGAAAAGTTTTGAAGGCCCCGCAGAACGCCGAGCCAGATTCTTATTCGGAAAACGATCCTAAATAGAGGAAAACTTTTAGTTGCTCACAATAGTAGCTGCAACGTCTTCAGCCACCTAAATTGGATAGGAAAGACAGTAGCCTTGTGAGAGAACAGCTTGAATTAACCGCAATTCTTATATGCATCGTCTTGGTCTCCGGGGCGATGTTTTTGTTTCCTGTAGAAAAGAAGGTAGCAGAGCATCAGGCCTTTTTAGAGCTTTGGTGGTCGGTCAATGATTCCTTACGAATCAATAAAATAGATTCAACACATATTTACTCCATGCCCATCTCCGAGGCAACGAAGCGAAGTTTGTGGTTTCGAAGAAAGCGAAATTGGTCCTACAACGACCTTGAAGAATTACAAGCTGACCGTTACTTGAAAGAAGATAGTTTGTTTTTTGCCCTAGGTACTATCGATTTTTCTTTACCCATAGAAACTGCTTCCAGAGCCACAACGATTAAAGCACCCATTAAAAGATTGCTCCCGGATAGGCGGTGGACTGCGGTTGATGTAAATACTTGTGACTCTGCAGCTCTAGATGCTCTCCCCGGAATAGGCCCAGGAATGGTAGGCGTGTTATTTCGCTATCGAACGCGTTACGGTTTCATCGCCGATATGGACCATTTTAAATCAAACACCTATTACGGTGAACGCTGGCGACAGGAGTGGGCAACGTTACTGACTACCGACTCTATTCCTCCTCCAAAACTTTCATTAGAATACTCAACCTTTGAAGAGCTTATGGGTTTTCCAGAGCTGAATTACGCTCAGACTAAAAGAATCTGTTTCTACCGAGAGCGTTTTACAGTGCCTACCTGGAAAGAAATAGTGCAATGGGAAGAGTTTTCTGGAGTAGACACAACTTTTTTACAGTTATATATTTCCAGAAATTAAAAAAGGATGTAGTTTTGCGGCCTAACAATTATAAAAGGAGGTGTTACTATGCTCGTAATTAATGTAAAAGATGGAGAATCAATCGAACGCGCACTGAAGCGTTACAAGAGAAAACACAGCTCTACGGGTGTAGTGCGCAAGCTTCGTGCTGATCGTTATCACACAAAGCCGACTGAAGCAAAACGTCGTTTGAATATGAAAGCGGCTTACATTCAGTCTTTGCGTCAAGCAGAGGAAGAATAGTAATCTGTACCACGATATATAAGAAAGCCCAACGCCCAGCGTTGGGCTTTTTTTATTAAGTTGCTTCTATGTCTCACTCATCATTTATGGCTTTTGAAGAATACTTGCGTTCAGAGAAACGAGCGAGTGAGAAGACCATTGTTGCCTACAGCACGGAGCTCCAGCGCTGGGCGTCATTTCTTGAAGCAGAATATGAAGTGTCTCCGGAGAAAGCCGTTAGGGCCCACGCGAAGCGGCTTATTGTATGGCGCAGCAAAAAAGGCATAAGCAACCGTTCGATCAACAGAACCCTGAGCGCACTACGCTCATATTACAAATGGTGTGAGCGCACAGGTCGACCGCACAACGATCCACTGGGCAGTATTAAAAGTCTGAAAGATCAAAAACGGGTGGTGATGAGTATTCCTCAGAAAGACCTTGAACAGTTGGTTAAAGATGAGGCATTTGAAAACAGCTTTGAAGGCATCCGGGACCAATTCATGTTGTTGCTCTTTTACGGCCTTGGGTTGCGAAAGGCCGAGCTGATTGAATTAAAGCAAGAGGATTTTGATTGGTCACGCGGTGTGGTACGCATCACGGGTAAGCGCAACAAAACACGTCAAGTACCTATACCTGTGGCCTTAAAACCTTATTATGACCGCTATATAGAGGCACGAAAAGAAGTGCCGGTCAAGGTTCCACAAATTTTAACAACTTCTAAGGGCGGAAAGCTCTATCCAAGTATTGTTTATAATCGCGTAGTTCATTATCTTCAAGGAACCACGACTGTGGTGGACAAACATCCTCATACTTTACGACATTCGTATGCCACGCATTTGTTAAATGCAGGGGTCGACATCAACACCGTTAAAGAGTTGATGGGGCACGAGAGCCTAAGCTCAACACAAGTGTATACGACAAGTACGTTTGAGGAACTTGTTCAAGCGTATAACCGAGCTCACCCTAAGGGCTCATAAATCACAGTACTATGACAGTAAATATTCAGTCTGTTAATTTCAAAGCGGATTCTAAGCTTTTGAGATTCATTGAAGAACGTCTTGACAAGACGAAACTGTTTTTCGACAAAACCATAAATACAGATGTCTTTTTGAAGGTAGATAACAACCATGAGAGGGCAAATAAGATTGTGGAAATGCGCATGTCCATCCCTGGAAATGAGATTGTCGTAACCAAAGAGCGCAAATCCTTTGAGGAAGCAGCGAATTTGGTGGTAGAAGTACTGATCAGACAATTAAAAAAACACAAGGAAAAGAAGAAGTAAACTATTTGTGATTCAATTAGTTGAAAACCCCCATTGAAAGTAGAGGCAGAAAGTCTCTACTTTTTTTTTGAGAAGTATTGCTCGTTTGAATCTCTTTACTACATTTGCAGTCCGTTTGCAAGAGGCGGAAGATCTTTGACATATAAGCCGATATAGCTCAGTTGGCCAGAGCACGTGATTTGTAATCTCGGGGTCGTCAGTTCGAATCTGACTATCGGCTCAAGTTTTATACTTGATTTAAGTGAGAATCAAGTATTACCGGGGGGATACTCAAGCGGCCAACGAGGACGGACTGTAAATCCGTTGGGAAACCTTCGCAGGTTCGAATCCTGCTCCCCCCACAACCGCGGAAGTAGCTCAGTTGGTAGAGCATCAGCCTTCCAAGCTGAGGGTCGCGGGTTCGAATCCCGTCTTCCGCTCAAAGGCTAAGGCCGATGTAGCTCAGGGGTAGAGCGTTTCCTTGGTAAGGAAGAGGTCACGGGTTCAATTCCCGTCATTGGCTCTAAAATTTAGAATCTTTACACTGTTTATATATTTAATAATCGCTAGTCATGGCAAAAGAGAATTTTGTACGTACCAAGCCTCACTTGAACATTGGTACAATTGGTCACGTTGACCACGGAAAAACTACATTGACAGCAGCAATCACAACTTGTTTGGCGAATGCTGGTTTGTCTGAAAAAAGAGATTTCGATTCAATCGACAACGCTCCAGAAGAAAAAGAGCGTGGTATCACTATCAACACTTCACACGTTGAGTACGAGACGGCTAACCGTCACTACGCACACGTTGACTGTCCAGGTCACGCGGATTACGTGAAGAACATGGTAACTGGTGCTGCTCAGATGGACGGTGCTATCCTCGTAGTAGCTGCTACGGATGGTCCAATGCCACAAACTCGTGAGCACATCCTTCTAGGCCGTCAGGTTGGTATTCCACGCATCGTTGTGTTCTTGAACAAAGCGGACATGGTTGATGACGAAGAATTGATGGAATTGGTAGACATGGAAGTTCGTGATCTACTTTCATTCTACGAGTACGATGGTGATAACACTCCAGTTATCCAAGGTTCAGCCCTAGGTGGTTTGAACGGAGAGCAGAAGTGGGTTGATACTATCATGGAATTGATGGACGCAGTTGATGCTTGGATCGAAGAGCCAGAGCGTGATCGCGATAAGCCATTCCTAATGCCAATCGAGGATGTATTCTCAATTACTGGTCGTGGTACTGTAGCAACTGGTCGTATCGAGACTGGTGTTGCAAACACAGGTGAAGCAGTAGAAATCATCGGTTTCGGTGACGAAAAATTGACTTCAACTATTACTGGTGTTGAAATGTTCCGTAAGATTTTGGACACGGGTGAAGCTGGTGATAACGTAGGTATCCTTCTACGTGGTATCGACAAGTCTGATATCCGTCGTGGTATGGTAATCTGTAAGCCAGGTTCAATCACTCCTCACAAGAAGTTCAAAGCAGAGGTTTATGTTTTGAAGAAAGAGGAAGGTGGTCGTCACACTCCATTCCACAACAAATACCGTCCACAGTTCTACCTACGTACAACTGACGTAACTGGTGAAATTCACCTTCCAGACGGTGTTGAAATGGTAATGCCAGGTGATAACTTGAGCATCACTGTTGAGCTGATCGCAAACGTTGCTGTTAACACTGGTTTGCGTTTTGCAATCCGTGAAGGTGGTCGCACAGTAGGTGCTGGTCAGGTAACTGAGATCATCGAGTAATACACTCGACTGAATAACCACAAGGTAGTTAAGGTGCCTCCTTTTTAGGAGGTGCCTTTCTGCCTACATACGGGCATAGTTCAATGGTAGAATAGCGGTCTCCAAAACCGTTGATCAGGGTTCGAATCCTTGTGCCCGTGCAAAGAGATAAAAAGATGAGCAAAATAATTACATCACTACAAGATTCTTGGAACGAGTTTGCAGTTAAAGCAACTTGGCCTTCATTAACTGAACTGCAAAAAAGCACAGTTCTGGTTCTTATTGGCACTATCATCTTTTCACTCGTAGTATTTGCTATGGACAAAGCAATCTCAACAGTGCTTGAGTTTGTGTATTCAATTTTCGGATAATCATGTCAGATACTGGAATGAAATGGTACGTTCTCCGCACGATTAGCGGTCAAGAACACAAAACCAAGACTTACATCGAAAAGGAGATGGCGCATGCAGGCATGAGTGATCTCGTTGGTCAGATTGTAATACCGATGGAGAAGGTTGTACAAGTTCGCAACGGTAAGAAGGTCATCAAAGAGAAGACCAAGACTCCTGGTTACATGTACGTTGAAACAACGTTGACGGGTGAGGTGAGTCACATGATTAAGAATCTTCCCAACGTGGTAGGATTCTTATCAAATGTAAAAGGTGGAGATCCTTCACCAATGCGTGCATCGGAAGTAAGTCGTCTACTCGGTGAGGTAGATAGAGAAGCTGAAAATGCTGCAATGCTGTTGATTCCATTTACAGTGGGTGAGACAGTAAAAGTGATCAATGGTCCATTCAGCACTTTTGATGCGACCATTGAGAAAATCAACGAGGAGAAACAAAAACTGGAGGTTACTGTTAAAATCTTTGGTCGTAAGACTCCTGTTGAGTTAAGCTTCACGGAAGTGGAGAAGTTATAATTGATATAGATGTGAGACTATATATAGGTTCGTTTTTCATGCTTCCAACTAGAGAAACGGCCACAACAACAACGCTAAATAGTAATAACAAGAAATGGCAAAAGAGGTTAGTAAAGTAGTAAAGCTTCAGGTCCGTGGTGGCCAGGCTAACCCTTCTCCTCCTGTAGGTCCAGCATTGGGTGCTGCGGGTGTCAATATCATGGAGTTCTGTAAGCAGTTTAATGCTCGTTCACAGGATAAAATGGGTCAGGTGTTGCCGGTAGTGATTTCTGTATATACAGATAAGAGCTTCGACTTCATCGTAAAGACACCTCCAGCGGCGGTTCAATTGTTGGAAGCTGCGAAGATCAAGAAGGGATCATCAGAGCCTAACCGTAGTAAAGTTGCTAAAGTTACTTGGGATGCTGTTCGCAAGATTGCAGAGGATAAAATGGTTGATTTGAACTGTTTTACCGTTGAATCAGCAATGTCTATGATTGCTGGTACTGCAAGAAGTATGGGTATAACTGTTACAGGCGAGAAGCCGTTTTAATTAAAAGTTTGAAGCAATGGCAAAATTGACGAAAAACATGAAAAACGCGCTCGCTAAACTTGAAAAGGGTAAAGTATACTCTGTAAGCGAAGCAGCGGCCTTAGTAAAAGAGGTAAACTGCACTAAGTTTGATGCATCTGTTAACTTGGCAGTTCGTTTGGGTGTTGACCCACGTAAAGCAAACCAAATGGTTCGTGGCGTGGTAAGTCTTCCTCACGGAACTGGTAAGAGCGTACGTGTTTTGGCTTTAGTTACACCAGATAAGGTGGAAGAAGCAAAAGCAGCAGGTGCTGATTACGCGGGCCTTGATGAGTTCATCGAGAAAATCAAAGGCGGTTGGACGGACATTGACGTGATCGTTACAATGCCTTCAGTAATGGGTAAGATTGGACCTTTGGGTCGTGTGTTGGGTCCTCGCGGCTTGATGCCGAATCCTAAGTCTGGTACCGTTACTATGGATGTAGCAAAAGCTGTAGGTGAAGTGAAAGCTGGTAAGATCGACTTTAAAGTAGATCGTTACGGTATTGTTCACGCAGCGGTAGGTAAGGTGTCTTTTGATGCAGCAAAGATTCAAGAGAATGCTGAGGAATTGATCAGAACATTGAACAAACTCAAGCCGTCTGCGGCGAAGGGTACGTACATGAAATCTGTATACATTTCTTCAACAATGTCTCCGGGTATTGCTGTAGATGCTAAGTCAGTTTCATAATCTTAAACGAGGAAAGCATCATGACAAGAGAAGATAAACTTACCCAAATTGAAGAGCTAACAACTATTCTTAACGATACACCGACAATTTACTTGGCGGATATCGCAGCACTAGACGCTGATACCACTTCTAGCTTACGTAGAGCGAGCTTTGGTAAAGGTATTAAGCTGACAGTGGTTAAGAACACGTTGCTCAAGAAAGCTATGGATGCGTCTGAGAAAGACTTTGATGGTCTTTACGACGTATTGAAAGGAAACACTAGTATTATGCTTGCTGAAGCTGGTAACGCTCCTGCGAAACTCATTAAAGAGTTCCGTAAGAAGAACGATAAGCCAGTTTTGAAAGGCGCTTGGATTGAAGAAAGCGTTTACGTAGGTGATGAAAACTTGGAAATGTTAACTGCAATCAAGTCTAAAGAAGAGTTGATTGGAGATGTATTGACATTGCTCCAGAGCCCTGCGAAAAACGTTGTTTCTGCACTTCAAAGTGCCGGTGGAAGCCTTGCTGGTCTCCTAAAAACTTTGGAAGAGCGCAACGCGTAATTCCTTGAATAACAAATAACTAAGAATTAAACTTTTTAAATTTTACTAAAAATGGCTGATATCAAAGAATTGGGCGATGCTCTAGTAAACTTGACAGTTAAAGAAGTATCTGAATTGGCAGATTACTTGAAAGAAGAATATGGCATCGAGCCGGCTGCTGCTGCAGTAGCTGTTGCTGGTCCTGCAGCTGGCGGCGAAGCTGGTGGTGGCGACGAGCAAACTGAGTTCGACGTAATCTTGAAAGCTGCTGGCGGTTCTAAACTTGCTGTAGTTAAGCTTGTTAAGGAAATGACTGGACTTGGCTTGAAAGAAGCGAAAGAAAAAGTAGATGGCGCACCTGCTGCATTGAAGGAAGGCGTATCAAAAGACGAAGCAGAAGCTTTGAAAGCACAGCTTGAAGAAGCTGGTGCTGAAGTAGAGATCAAGTAATTGATCACCTGCTAGGTTATCCGGTTTAGGTCTTTGGGGAGGTCCCCTTAGACCTAAACCTTTTTGTGTTTAATTAACATTTTGGGCTGAAATGGTAAACCAAATTAATGCTCCACAGGAGCGAATCAACTTCTCATCAACTGCTATTAAGACGGCATTCCCGGACTTTCTAGACATTCAGTTGAAGAGTTTTATGGACTTCTTCCAGATTGAGACGAAGCCATCAGAAAGATCAGAAGAAGGTCTTCACCGCGTATTTGCGGAAAATTTCCCTATTTCGGATTCAAGAAACAACTTCGTTCTTGAGTTCTTGGACTACTTTGTAGATCCACCGCGTTATTCAGAGCGCGAATGTATCGAGCGTGGCTTGACATTCTGTGTTCCATTGAAGGCGCGTCTAAAATTGTACTGTACGGATCCAGAGCACGAAGATTTTGAAACGATTGTTCAAGACGTGTATCTCGGGACCATCCCTTACATGTCTCCACGAGGCACCTTTATTGTAAACGGTGCTGAGCGTATTATTGTGAGCCAGTTGCACCGTTCACCAGGTGTTTTCTTCGGTCAGTCGTACCACGCAAACGGAACTAAACTATATTCAGCCCGTATTATTCCGTTTAAAGGATCTTGGATTGAATTCGCTACGGATATCAACCAAGTGATGTATGCGTACATCGACCGTAAGAAAAAGTTACCTGTAACGACGCTACTGCGTTCTATTGGTTACGAAAGAGACAAAGACATTCTCGAAATCTTTGACCTTGCAGAAGAAGTTAAGGTGAGCAAAGCAGCGTTGAAGCGCTCTATTGGTCGCAAGCTTGCTGCAAGAGTACTGAAGACGTGGATTGAAGATTTCGTTGATGAGGATACTGGTGAAGTTGTATCTATCGAGCGTAACGAGGTTATTTTGGACCGCGATACGATTCTGGATAAAGAACACACGGAAGAAATCCTTGATGCTGAAGTAAGTACTATCCTACTTCACAAAGAAGATATTGCATCTTCAGATTTCGCAATCATCCACAACACCCTTCAAAAGGATCCAACGAATACGGAGAAAGAGGCTGTAGAGCACATCTACCGTCAGTTGCGTAACGCGGAACCGCCTGATGAAGAAACAGCTCGTGGTATAATCGACAAATTGTTCTTCTCTGAGCAGCGTTACTCTCTAGGTGAGGTAGGTCGCTACCGTTTGAACAAGAAATTGTACGAAGGTTCTGATGAAGATTCTCAGGTATTAACAAAAGGCGATATCATTGAAATCATCAAGCGCTTGATTGAGTTGATCAACTCGAAGGCGGAAATCGATGATATCGACCACTTGAGTAACCGTCGCGTACGTACCGTAGGTGAGCAGATGGCCAACCAGTTTGGTGTAGGTCTTGCTCGTATGGCGCGTACAATTCGTGAGCGTATGAACGTTCGTGATAACGAGGTATTTACTCCGATTGATTTGATTAATGCGAAGACATTGTCTTCAGTGATTAATTCTTTCTTTGGTACCAACCAGCTAAGCCAGTTTATGGACCAGACCAACCCATTGTCTGAGATTACGCACAAACGTCGTCTTTCAGCCTTAGGTCCTGGTGGTCTTTCTCGTGAGCGTGCAGGTTTTGAGGTTCGTGATGTTCACTACACGCACTACGGTCGTCTATGTCCTATCGAAACTCCGGAAGGTCCAAACATTGGTTTGATTTCTTCACTTTGTGTCTATGCCAAAGTGAACTCTATGGGATTCATCGAAACACCTTACCGCAAAGTTGAAGAGGGTAAAGTTGTTGTTGATGAAGCACCACATTATTTAAGTGCAGAAGAAGAGGAAGCGAAAGTTATCGCTCAGGCGAATGCTCCAATCAGCCCAGACGGAACATTCATCAATGAGAAGGTAAAAGTTCGCGAGGAAGGCGACTTCCCAGTTGTTGAGCCAACGACCATTGATTTCATGGACGTTGCGCCAAACCAGATTGCTTCTATTTCTGCATCCCTCATTCCATTCCTCGAGCACGATGATGCAAACCGTGCATTGATGGGATCAAACATGATGCGTCAGGCCGTACCTCTATTGCGACCTGAGGCACCAATCGTTGGTACTGGTCTTGAGAGACAAGTGGCTACGGATTCGCGTGTTTTGATCAATTCTGAAGGATCAGGTACAGTTGAGTATGTTGATTCTATGCAGATCCAAATTCGTTACGACCGCACTGAAGATGAGATTGCAGTGAGCTTCGAAGATGACGTGAAGACGTACCATTTGGTGAAGTTCCAGAAGACCAACCAAGGAACAACCATCAACTTGAAGCCAATCGTTAAGAAAGGCGATCGTGTAGAATTTGGACAAGTTCTTTGTGAAGGTTACGCAACGCAGAAAGGTGAGCTCGCCTTGGGTCGTAACATGTTGGTATCGTTCATGCCTTGGAAAGGGTACAACTTTGAAGATGCAATCGTAATCTCAGAGCGTGTAGTACGTGAAGACATCTTTACTTCTATCCACATCGACGAATACTCTTTGGAAGTACGTGATACGAAATTGGGTGCTGAAGAATTGACAGCTGATATTCCAAACGTTAGTGAGGAAGCTACTAAAGATCTCGACGAGAACGGTATTATCCGTGTTGGTGCTGAGATTAAGCCAGGTGATATCCTCATCGGTAAGATCACACCTAAAGGAGAGAGCGATCCTTCTCCAGAAGAGAAACTTCTTCGCGCCATCTTTGGTGATAAGGCCGGTGATGTAAAAGATGCTTCATTGAAAGCTTCTCCATCATTGAATGGTGTGGTAATCGACAAGAAGTTGTTTACGCGTTTGGTTAAAGACAAGCGACAACGTGCTGAAGACAAAGAAGAAATCGCACAGCTCGATCTTGAAATGGCTGCTGAATTGGCAGATTTGAAGTCGGTGTTCGTCTCTAAATTGAGCACTTTGGTTCAGGGTAAAACTTCTCAAGGTGTGATCAACGACCTTAACGAAGATGTAATTCCTAAGGGAACGAAGTTTACGTTGAAAGCGTTGAATGCAATTGAAGACTACAGCCGTATCGTAGGTGGTAAGTGGACGACTGACGACGTTCGCAACGACAAAATCGACTCGTTGATTCATAACTATAAGATTCGAGTAAATGATATCCAGGGTTCATACCGCCGTAAGCGCTTTGCGATTACAGTAGGAGATGAGCTGCCAGCAGGTATCGTGAAATTGGCTAAAGTATACATCGCTAAGAAGCGTAAGCTGAAAGTAGGTGATAAGATGGCTGGTCGTCACGGTAACAAAGGTATCGTTGCGAGAATTGTACGTGATGAAGACATGCCGTTCTTGGAAGATGGAACTCCAGTGGATATCGTATTGAACCCACTAGGTGTACCTTCTCGGATGAACATCGGTCAGATTTATGAAACTGTACTAGGTTGGGCAGGTAGAAAACTCGATAAGAACTTTGCTACTCCAATCTTTGACGGTGCGTCACTTGACGATATCTCTTCGTACGTGAGCGAGGCAGGTCTTCCTGAATTCGGTCACACACAATTGTACGATGGAGGTACTGGTGAGCCGTTTGATCAAAGAGCAACTGTAGGTATTATCTACATGTTGAAACTAGGTCACATGGTTGATGATAAGATGCACGCTCGTTCTATTGGTCCATACTCATTGATTACACAGCAACCGTTGGGTGGTAAAGCCCAGTTTGGTGGTCAGCGTTTCGGTGAGATGGAGGTATGGGCACTTGAGGCCTTCGGTGCTGCCAACATCTTGCGTGAGATCCTCACAGTGAAATCGGATGACGTTATTGGTCGTGCGAAGACTTATGAGGCTATCGTGAAAGGTGAGCGTATGCCGACTCCAGGTATCCCAGAATCGTTCAATGTATTGCTACATGAATTGAAAGGTTTAGGATTGAAAGTAACGTTGGACTAAAAAATGAATAATCCCTGAGGCTCCGGCCTCGGGTTTTAATAAAATCGCATTATGGCTCTAAGAAAAAGCGATAAAAATCAAAACAGCGCATTCAACAAGATCACAATCTCGTTGACTGCCCCAGAAACCATCCTTGAAAACAGTTATGGAGAGGTTTTGAAACCAGAAACAATCAACTACCGTACGCACAAACCAGAGCGTGATGGTCTCTTCTGTGAGCGCATCTTCGGTCCCGTTAAGGATTACGAGTGTGCTTGTGGTAAGTACAAGCGTATCCGCTACAAGGGTATTGTTTGTGACCGTTGTGGTGTTGAGGTGACTGAAAAGAAAGTACGTCGTGACCGTGTAGGACACATCTCTTTGGTGGTTCCTGTCGTTCACATTTGGTACTTCCGTTCGTTGCCAAATAAAATTGGTTACCTATTGGGATTGCCGTCTAAAAAGTTAGATATGGTGATTTACTACGAGCGTTATGTAGTGATTCAAGCAGGTAATGCAGTAGATAACGAGGGTAATCCGCTAGAGCGCATGCAGTTCTTGACAGAAGACGAGTACTTGGATGCAATGGAGCGTTTACCAATCGAGAACCAGTACTTGGAAGATTCTGATCCAAACAAATTCATCGCCAAAATGGGTGCTCAAGCAGTTCAAGCGCTACTAGGTACGCTTGATTTGGATGAGTTGTCTTACCAGTTGCGCCACAAGGCCAACACGGAAACTTCTCAGCAGCGTAAGCAAGAAGCGTTGAAGCGTCTGCAAGTTGTAGAGAGCTTGCGCGATGCAAACTCACGTATTGAGAACAATCCAGAGTGGATGGTGATGAGCGTAGTTCCAGTGATTCCACCAGAACTTCGTCCATTGGTACCGCTAGATGGTGGTCGTTTCGCAACATCAGATTTGAATGATCTGTACCGTCGTGTAATTATCCGTAACAACCGTTTGAAGCGTCTTCTTGAAATCAAGGCACCAGAGGTGATCTTGAGAAACGAGAAACGTATGCTTCAGGAATCTGTAGATAGCCTTTTCGACAACACTCGTAAGTCGTCTGCAGTTAAGACAGAAAGCAACCGTCCTTTGAAATCACTTTCAGACTCATTGAAAGGTAAGCAAGGTCGTTTCCGTCAAAACCTATTGGGTAAGCGTGTGGATTACTCAGCACGTTCGGTAATTGTTGTAGGTCCAGAATTGAAACTACACGAATGTGGTCTTCCTAAGAACATGGCTGCAGAGCTTTACAAGCCGTTCATCGTACGTAAGTTGATTGAAAGAGGTATCGTGAAGACTGTGAAGTCTGGTAAGAAGATCATTGATCGTCGCGACCCAGTTGTTTGGGACATACTAGAAAACGTGATGAAAGGTCATCCGGTACTATTGAACCGTGCACCGACCCTTCACCGTTTGGGTATCCAAGCATTCCAGCCGAAGCTTATCGAGGGTAAGGCTATCCAATTGCACCCGCTAGCGTGTACGGCATTTAACGCGGATTTCGATGGTGACCAGATGGCTGTTCACTTGCCGCTAGGTCCAGCCGCGATCTTGGAAGCGCAAGTATTGATGCTAGCTTCTCACAACATCTTGAACCCTGCAAACGGTTCGCCTATTGCAGTTCCTTCACAGGATATGGTATTGGGTCTGTACTACATGACCAAATCCATGAAGAATACTAAGGACATGCCTGTAAGAGGTGAGGGTATGGTATTCTACTCTCCTGAAGAAGTGGGAATTGCTTTGAATGAAGGCGCTGTTGATCTGCATGCTCAGATTAAGATTAAGGGGCGTGTTGAGCAAGAGGATGGTTCCATGAAGATGGAATTCATCGAGACTACTGTAGGTCGAGTATTGTTCAACCAAGCAGTTCCAGAGCGCGTACCGTATATCAACCAAGTACTTACTAAGAAAGCGTTGCGTGGTATTATCGCTGATGTCTTGAAGAAGACGGATGTACCTGCTACAGCGAAGTTCTTAGATGATATCAAGTCTATGGGTTACGGCCGTGCATTCCGCGGTGGTCTATCGTTCTCATTGAATGATATCCGTATCCCGGATGCGAAGGAAAAATTGATCTCAGAAGCTTCGGAAGAAGTAGAAGGCATTTTCGCTTCGTACAACATGGGTCTTATCACCAATAACGAACGTTACAACCAGGTAATTGACGTATGGACCAACACCAATGCTCGTTTGACGCAAGAAGCGATGAGTACGTTGATCAATGATCGTCAAGGTTTTAACCCAATTTACATGATGCTTGATTCTGGAGCACGTGGTTCTAAAGAGCAGATTCGTCAGCTCTCTGGTATGCGTGGTTTGATGGCTAAGCCACAGAAATCAGGTTCTGCAGGTGGTGAGATTATTGAAAACCCGATTATCTCGAACTTTAAGGAAGGTCTATCCATCCTTGAGTACTTTATTTCAACGCACGGTGCACGTAAAGGTCTTGCGGATACGGCATTGAAAACGGCAGATGCTGGTTACTTGACGCGTCGTCTACACGATGTTGCTCAGGACGTAGTTGTAAACGAGGTAGATTGTGGCACATTGCGTGGTTTGGAAGTAACTGCACTGAAGAAGAGCGAAGAGATCGTAGAAACGCTTGCTGAGCGTATCATCGGTCGTGTTTCTTTGAACGACGTAGTTGATCCATTGTCTGACGAAGTATACATCGAAGCAGGTGAACTCATCACTGAGGAGATTGCCAATAAGATTGATGCATCTGCCATCGAAACCGTAGAAGTACGCTCTCCATTGACATGTGCTACCAAGCGCGGTATTTGTGAGAAGTGTTACGGTACCAACCTCGCTACCAATAAGGGTGCGCAGCAAGGTGATTCCGTAGGCGTTATTGCAGCACAGTCTATTGGTGAGCCGGGTACACAGTTGACACTACGTACCTTCCACGTAGGGGGTACAGCAGGTAACGTATCTGAGGAGAATAAGATTCTAGCGAAATTCGACGGTAAGATTGAACTAGAGGATGTTCGTACAGTAGATAATGAAGATGGCGACAAGATTGTTATTGGTCGTACTGGTGAAATGCGTTTGGTCGATGTGAAGACCGGTCGTACAGTAATGACTAACAACATTCCTTACGGTGGTATCTTGAAAGTGAAAGACGGTCAGAAAGTGAAGAAAGACGCTGAGATCGTTCAATGGGATCCTTACAATGCAGTAATTATTGCAGAGGCTCCAGGTAAGATTGCTTACAAGGATATTATCCAAGGAACTACATACAAAGTAGAGATTGACGAGCAAACTGGTTTCCAAGACAAGGTAATTTCAGAAAACCGTAACCGTAAGTTGATTCCAACCATCCAGGTAATGGACGGTAGCGGAAACGAATTGAAGCACTACACATTGCCTGTAGGTGCACACTTGATGGTTGAAGAAGGTGAGGAAATCCCTGCAGGTAAGATTCTTGTTAAGATCGCTCGTAAGAGTGCGAAGGCAGGTGATATTACTGGTGGTCTTCCACGTGTAACGGAATTATTCGAAGCTCGTAACCCATCGAACCCAGCAGTTGTTGCTGCCATCGACGGTATCGTGAGCTACGGTAAGATTAAGCGTGGTAACCGTGAGATCATCATCGAAAGCCGTACTGGTGAGGTGAAGAAGTACTTGATCAACTTGAGCAAGCAGATCCTCGTTCAGGAGAACGACTTTGTGAAAGCGGGTACGCCACTTTCGGATGGTGCAATTACACCAAACGATATACTAGCGATTAAAGGTCCTACTGCAGTACAGTCGTACTTGGTAAACGAGATCCAGGAAGTATACCGTCTTCAGGGTGTAAAAATCAACGATAAGCACTTCGAGGTTATCGTTCGTCAGATGATGCGTAAGGTGAAAATTCAAGATACAGGGGATACCTTGTTCTTGGAAGGAAACCTAGTACATGCAGTAGATTTCATCGAAGAGAACGACAACATCTTCGGAATGAAGGTTGTTGAAGACGCTGGAGAAAGCGAGAACTTGAAAGTTGGTCAAATCATCAGCTCTCGTGACTTGCGTGATGAGAACAGCATCTTGACTCGTGAAGATAAGGCACTTGTAACAGCACGTGATGCACGTCCTGCGACCGCTGCGCCAGTACTTCAAGGTATTACTAGAGCGTCTCTACAGACGAAATCGTTCATCTCTGCGGCATCGTTCCAGGAGACTACGAAAGTATTGAACGAAGCAGCTGTAAACGCTAAGGAGGATACTCTAGAAGGTTTGAAAGAGAACGTTATCGTAGGTCACTTGATCCCTGCAGGTACTGGTCTAAAGAAATACCGCTCAACGTTGGTAGGTTCGAAAGAAGAGTACGAGCAGATGCAAGAAACGCTAAGCGTAGACGTAGAATAAGTTTAAGCAGGTAATCATGGCTGATAAGAAAGAAGGACAAATCAATATTGAATTAAGTGAAGAAATGGCACAGGGAGTGTACAGCAACCTGGTCGCTATTAATCACAGCCCAACTGAGTTTGTTTTGGATTTCATTCAGATGATGCCAGGTGTGCCGAAGGCGAAGGTGCAGTCGAGAGTTATTCTGACTCCAGAGCACGCCAAGCGTCTGCTAGGTGCTTTGAACGATAATGTAAGTCGCTACGAACAGAACTTCGGGAATGTTCAAACACACGAACCGCCGCAGGTACCATTGAACTTTGGTGGTCCTACAGGTGAAGCTTAAATGAAATTTTAAGATTTTATTTGAACCCTCGGCAATCGCCGAGGGTTTTTTATTTTAGTAGATATCAATTGATTATGAAAAACCTCTACCTCAGTTTATCCCTTTTGCTTGGAATGACCATGCATGCACAGATATACCAGGGATCCACCTCTTTAGGATCAACCATCACTTTGGATGTTACTATGAATACTAACACGGACTCCGTGGATATAGAAATCAGCGGTCCAGCATCGGGATATTTTGCAGTGGGCTTCGATGCGACGGGGATGAACGGTACTTATATCATGCTCGTAAATGCTAACGGTACCGTTGGTGAACGTAAGTTGGGTCAATGGAACGGGGGTTCCGCATTGGCTTCGTCCATCTCCTATAACGCCATTACTTCAAGTGGAACGCGAACGGCCTATATCGAAAGAGCGCGTATAGGTGCTTCAACCAATCATTATACTTTCCCGGCCAACGGAGGCTCTATTGCGCTCATTTGGGCGAAAGGAGGTACATCTTTTAGCAATCATGGCAATTCTAATAGAGGATTCGGCTCAATCAACTTGATCAATCAGTGCAACATTGCAACAACTACATTAACTACCCAGAGCATTTGTCCGGGAGATTCTGTGCAAATCTTTGGACAATGGATCAGCCAGCCAGGTACGTATTCAGATACCCTAGTAACTGCCATAGGATGTGACTCTGTTCTTGAACAAAGTGTACAATATGCCCCTGCAATAGTAAATACATTACCCTCCCTGACTATATGCCAGGGAGACAGCGTCCAAATCTTTGGAACCTGGATTTCGACGGCAACAACGTTGTATGACTCTTTGTCGACTCCAGCCGGTTGTGATTCCGTTGTAGTACAACAAATTCAGGTAAATGCAACAGTAAGTAATACCATTGCTGCTGCAGGACTATGTGCTGGAGATAGTGTGTTCTATTTAGACGCGTGGCGTAAAGATACAGGCTCGGTTGTATACAATGGGTTGACAGCGTTGGGCTGTGATTCAATGGTCACTGGTAGTGTAGAGTATTTGCCTACGGTGGATACAAGTTCTATTTGGACAGGGTTTTTAGATGCGAGCATGTTCGTTGGGACAGACCAAGGCGCCACCTATTACTGGTTCAACTGTAATACTGGTGCTTTTGTGGATACCACCATGGGCGCGGATACGCTGAACCCAGGCAATGAGTTCTTACAAGCGCCTGATACAGGATATTATGCTGCGATTATCGTGAAGCCTGGGTTCTGTTCGGACACCTCGGCGTGTAAGTACTACTACGTGAATGTTCCGGAATATAAGACGGGTGTTTCACTTCGTCCAATTCCAGCAAGCACTGCCCTTCAAATTTCATTGGATCAGCTTAGCGGCACATTGAAATACGAGGTGCTCGATATCTCTGGGAAGCTCATTGCTCGTGGAACCTTCCAGAGTGTTCAATCCACGATCGATATTTCTAGTTACGCCTCAGGCATGTATTTATTGCGACTACAGGATGGAAGAACCCTTAAGTTCATCAAAGAGTAGGAACATATAGACCAAAAAAAGGCGCCCAGTGGGCGCCTTTTTTATGCAATAATTCTCATTTACCCTTGTGCCTTTGAGGTACGTATACGCAACGTCAGAAGCGCACTAATGATGAGCAGAACACCGGCAAAGGTGATGGCTTGTCTTGGGTCATTACCCAGGTAATTCTTTAGGATGTATCCGAAGCTTAAGTTTTGGAAGATCATCGGGATGACAATCATCATATTGATCACACCCATATACACGCCATAGCGCTCCTTTGGAATGTTATTCACTACCATTAGATAAGGTATACCCATCATGGAGGCCCAACCAATACCGAATCCTGTGATAGCGACAAACAGCATCGTTTTATTAGCGATGTGTGGGAAGGCCAAAAATCCTGCTGCTGCGAGAAGAAGGCATGCGAAATGCACCATCTTGGCCCCATGTTTTTTAGCGAATCGGACCAATAAGAAGGCCGTCAGGAAAGTGACAATATTGTACCAACCGTTCACCAACCCTGTCCAACTCACAGCCTCACCATAGGCCTCGGGATTATCCGCTGGTGTAGCTCCCCAAACGCTTAGCGCAACACTTTTCGAGCTGTTTTGCCAATAGCAGAACAGGGCATACCACTGAAATAGGTAGACCGCTGCCAGTTGCCACATGACCTTAGGCATACTACCTATGGCGCTGATGATATCTTTGAACGGGGAAAGTACATTTAGCGGCTCGGCTTTTATTTTTTCGATTTCCTCGTCTGTTGGAGGTACTTCTTTGGTTTTGCGCATGCTCCACCAAATGGTACCAATGGACATTACAGCGCCAAGAAAGAAGGAGGCAAATACCCACGTCGGGAGTTTACCCGTCATCCCAACAAAGATCATAGGGAAGATGAATAGGCTGAGGTTAGCCAAGGTTTGGCCAAGCCCTGTGAAGAAGCTTTGCATTTGAAAACCCAGAGGCTGCTGCTCTTCATCGAGGGTATCTGCAATGAAAGCTCTGTAAGGCTCCATAGCGGTATTGTTTCCTGCGTCCAATATCCACAGAAGCCCGGCTGCCATCCATAGAGACGAGCTGAATGGATAGATGAAAAGCGCGAGGGAACAGAGTAGGGCGCCTACGAGGAAGTAGGGCTTTCTGCGTCCCCATTTTGGCGACCAAGTCTTGTCGCTCATTGCACCAATAATGGGTTGCACGATAAGTCCGGTCATGGGACCGGCTAGATTCAACAATGGAATTTCATGCGGACTGGCACCTAGAAAATCATAAATGGGGTTGACTGCGCTTTGTTGCAGACCGAAGCTGTATTGAATGCCGAAGAACCCGACGTTCATGTTCAAGATCTGCGTAAAGCTTAATTTGACTTTACGGGTCATGTTTAGAGTGTTTGCGTGTTACCGAGCGGTAATTTAAGGGAAAAAGGCGAGTGCCCAATTGGCCCCACAAAGATTTGATTTATGCCGTCAGTTCCTCGATTACACGAAGTATGAGCTTCAATCCTCTATCAAGCTCTTCATTGGTAATGGTAAGCGGTGGTGTGATACGTATGGCGTTTTCCGCGAATAAGAAACTATTGGTAATCAACCCTTCTTTTTCTAAGCGAGCGATGACGGCAAAACCGTCTATTTCAGGCTTGAGCCACAGGCAGTACATGAGTCCCTTACCGCTTATTCTTTCAATACTAGGATGAACGAGCACATCTCGAATGTGCTGCGCCTTGGCCGGGATATCTGCCATGAGTTCAGGGGAAGATTCAAGCGCCTCAAAAACACCTAAAGAAGCCGCACAACTCACGGGGTTACCGCCAAAGGTGGTAATGTGTCCTAAGATTGGATCTGCTTGAATGACTTTCATGATGTGTTCAGGAGCTACAAAGGCGCCCAGAGGTAAACCGCCGCCGTAGGCTTTCGCCAAACACATGATATCTGGACAGAAGCCATAGTCCAAGTGCGCAAACCAGGGTCCTGTTCTTCCCATGCCGGTTTGAATCTCATCCAGAATCATCAAGGCACCGACTTCTCTACAACGGGCGCGCACAGCTTTAATCCATACGGGATCTGCTGGAATATATCCACTGCCTGCCTGAATACATTCAATCACAACGCCTGCAGTCTTTGAGGTAATCTGCTTGAGCACGGCGAAATCATTAAAATTTGCCTGCATGGTATCTGGCAGTAACGGGTAATAACCGCCTTTATATTTATCAGATCCTTGGATGCTTAACGAGCCGTGTGTAGAACCGTGATAGCTGTTTTTAAAACTGATGAACTGGCTTCGACCGGTATATTTCTTCGCAATCTTCATGGAAGCTTCAATGGCTTCAGTACCGCTATTCACGAAGTAAACACGGTCCATACATGGATGGAGCTTCTCCAAAGTTTTTTGGGCCAATTTTGCCTGTGGCCCAATAGCAAATTCACCATAGACCATCACGTGCATGTGCTTTTTCACCTGCTCTAGAACTGAAGCCACCACTGTGGGATGACCGTGTCCCAGGTTGGCCACAGAAATCCCCGAGATAAAATCGAGGTACGCTTTGCCTTCAGGGTCGTACAAATAATTGCCCTCAGCGCGATCAATCACTAGCGCGCTGGCAGAACCAACCACTTGAGCAACGTGGTCTAAAAACAAAGATTTGATATCGGCCATAGACCGTCAAAAATACAGGTTTTACATCAAGCTAGGATGCACTTATTTCCAATAAAAAACCACCCCTCGGGGTGGTTTTTATGAGTTGCTTAGCGCATTGGGCGTCCGCCTTCTGGTCCGGGACGTCTTCCTTTATCTCGTGGGCGATCTTTGCCTTTCATGCGTTCCATCATTCTTCGGCCAAATTCCTTCTCAGCGCGCATGAGCTTCGCAGTCTTTTTAGCGCCGATCACATCGATGAAATCATCGAGGTAAGATTTGCGTAATTCTTCAATAGCAATATGTGTGTCTGCAAATGAATACAGCATTTTTTCCACCTCTTTTTCCGACGGCTCGTCGCCTCCTAGTTTCTTTAGACCTGTGCGTTGTTGCTCACGTAATGCATGTTCTTTTTCTCGAAGCTCATTGTACACCGGCCAGAATGCTTGGCTTTCGGCAACGGTCAGGTCTAATTCCTCAGTGAGGTAGGCCACCTTAATGGCCTCGATCTTTTCTTTCTTTTGTTCAAGATCGGCACGATCGCCCATCTTCGGCTGTGCTACGACCGCTGCTGCTGAGAGCATGAGGCCAAAAATCAACGTCTTTTTCATAAATCTAAGTATTCGTAATCTGTATGGTAATAATCGTAATACACATCTGTATCGAGCTCTACTTCAGCGAAGTCGAGCGAATCGGGCTCCACAAAGGAGTACATATCCTCAATCTCTACATAGCCTA
>Ga0255779_1000062_pt1 | contig 121011 bp, 73 predicted proteins | sample 011ome_21_FD_179977 | JGI IMG/M metagenome (GOLD analysis project Ga0255779, IMG submission 179977) | Coastal salt marsh microbial communities from the Groves Creek Marsh, Skidaway Island, Georgia - 011508AT metaG (version 2) | ecosystem: Environmental > Aquatic > Marine > Intertidal zone >... | reverse complement strand
CGTTTCGTCGTAAACTTTCTCTCTCTAAATATCGATTGCTTTCCTCTAACTTTTCCACCGCGTTGGTGAAGCGATCGCGTGCAATCTCCAGAAGTTCCACCGAGTCTTGCTCGAGTATTTCTTTCGATGATGAAATTCTCGAATTCTGCATCTATGTGTGCACTCGCAGTGTTTTGCGCGTGTTCTTCTTCCGCGTGTATCTTTCTCTTTCCTCTCTCTCTCTCTTTACTAAAATCTTTCTCTTTAAACCCCAAAAAAGCAAAACTTTTCTACACCACGACGAGGAAACCGTGAGAGAGAGAGACAAAAGTGTCTCAGACGTGATGCGAATGTATGCCGCAAAAGTTGGGGAAAACTCCCCAGAACAACGAAACCTTCTCTCGAAGCAGCGCGCAAAGGGAAGCGACAGACACGCAGACAGAGACGAGCGCGTCTTCTGGAAGTCTCACAACGCGGTCCAAAACAACTTTACACAGTAGTAAAATGGAATCCTTGCCTCAAACGGCACCGACGATCACGATCAGAGAACTCATCGAACGCATATGCCAAACCTCCCATCGCGAATTCGAACTGGTCCTCGACGCGTTATCGAGGAACGACGGGAAATCGATCGCACCGATCGAAAAGAAACGAGCGCTCGTGCATCACTTAAACGCGCTGAAGCAACGCCTCGTACGCGCGCACGCCTTAATAGCCTGGGCACCGAAGAACGCGAAAGCGACGCTGGTGGCGGAGAACGCGTGCAACGCGCTAGACGAGCACGTGGAACAGTTTCGAACCGCAGCGGATGCGTTGCACGGAATGCACCAGAGGTTGCTCTGGGCGCGAGCGCCGATGTTTGACGTTTCGGCGAGTTTTGACGTTTTGTGCAGAGGCGGGTTTGATTGTTTAGATCGCGTGGAAGGGATACGGAAAGTCGCGACGATGCAGAAGTGGAAGGAGGAACGCGAAAAGGAGATTATGATGAAGAAGACAAAGAAAGGCGAAAATACGAGCGGGGACGGCGGCGCGGAGGAGAAAGAAGAAGAGAAGAAGAAGGAAGAAGAAGACAAAGAAGAGGAAATAGATTTAGCGAGGAGGAAAACGTTGGATGCGAAACACGCGTTGATTGTGGAGAAACACGCGTTGAAGAGGTTTCCTTCCATGGAAGGAGACGAGGACGGCAAGATGAAGTTTACCATTTTCGACGTCGTCTCGGGAGAGGTGCGGTGCGGGGTAGAGAACATGTACGAGATGACGCTAGTTTTAGACGACGCGCCGACGGAGAAAGAAGTTCTGTGGACGTGTACTGGAGTGGAAATTTTGTGCGGTGAGGAATCGATGATGGTGAGTGACGACGATGGAAAGAGGAAACGCATTAGCTATCAAGCGACGAAGGAGGAAATTCAAAGTTTGACGTTCAACGCCACCATGCGCGCAAAAGGCGACGGGACGGAACAACATCCAGCGAGAGGGATACTTGGCGCGCACGAAGCTATGATGGACGCGGTGACGCGGCTGGTTTGCGCAAAAACGCTCGCGCAAGCGGGTATGTTGAGAGATTTAGCAGAGGCGAAGAGCGATAAAAGCGACGAAAGCGGCAGCAGTAGCGCAATCGAGTGGACAAAAAGGGGCAAAGTGGTCGCAGAAATCGTGAAACATAAAGGCGACGTGACAGGTTGCGCGATAACGCTTTGGAACGCGAGGAAACGGTTGGACGTGAAGTTTGAAGTCGATAAGCGCAAAATCACAGCTTCCGTCGTCAGCGTTCAAAAAGAAAAAGAAAAGGAAAATAAGAAGGACGAATCGGCGGAGAAGGCGACGCTACCATCCGCGACACTCAAGACATTCGAAGATACGAGAGAACCGATTGATTTTGACAACGGTACGATTTCACTCCTCAATGCTCTCGATCTCGCGAGCAAAACCGCGACAGTTTCGACGTTAACATCCATCAGAGACTTTTTAGTCAACTCCAAACAGAAAGAGACGTCAACGCCAAAGAAGAGTCCTCAAAAGAAGAAAAAAGCGACACCGGCGGCGTCGAAGAAACGCAAAGCGACGGCGATTGAAGAAGAAGAAGAAGAAGAAGAAGAAGAAGAAGAGAGAGAAAAAGATTTTTTCAATTCTTTGGGCGGCGTTACGTTTTCTGAAGTCGATGATGCGACTTTGACATTTTCCATCGTCTTTGATCGAGACGAGGTGGACAAGAACAGCAAAGAACTAGCGTCTGTTTCTGCGGTGGTTTCGGTAAACAAGTACAAGGGTATCGTCCAGTGCGAGTTTCAAGCCTATCCAGATTCCATCATCGACCGAGACGACGTCGACGATATCATCTGTTACGGTTCGTTTAAGCACGAACTCGCAAAGCGCTTGGAATCCGCGAGCGAATCCAACGACCCGCAAAATGTCGGTTTGGTCTTTCTTGAGCTAATTCCGGAGATGCGCAAGATTGCAAAGATGTTTATCGTTCGAAAATATCTCGAACCGTCCCTGAGCGCGTTGTTCGCGCCTTATTCCATCGAGAATCTGAAGGAAATTTTGAAAACGACTCGACGCGTTGCGGGCGCGAACGTCGCTGCGGTTATTAAAGCCGACGACGATGAACACCTTCTGGAAAAGGACGGCACTTTCGTGTGCGTTTGGGAAGACGGTGCGACGATGAGCGTCAAATGCGCAAAGAGACGATCGACGCTCGAGCGATGGCGCGTCGATTCGTGTTCAGAGATTACTCGAAACGGCGAAACTCTCGGCGGCGGTGGTGGTGGTGGTGGTGTCAAGCGCGCCAAAACGACGAAAGGAAAGACGAAAACGACTCCTTCTTCATCGGAAGGACCATTCGAAGGCGCGGCGACGATTTCGATCGAATCGCTCTCGAAAATAGCCGCAGATGCTGTCAAGCGCGCGTTGAAATAAAATAAAATACACATTTCCGCGCTCTTTAAAATCTACTAAAAGTGTACTTCAAAAATCAGTTATTAAACGTAAACTGAATCCCGCCGTCGGAACTCATCATCTCCTTCTTCGATTCTCCTCCTCCTTCCCCGTTGCTGTTTTCGCTCGGTTTTGGTTTCTTGCCGTACGAGCGTTCCTCGGCGGTCATCTCGCCCTCTCGCGTGCAGAGTTCCGGTTCAACGCACTCGCACTCCGCCCCCGTGACTAGTTTCACCCGCATCTCGTACCCTGGTCCGCACGCGCCTCCGGATTCTTTGAAGAGCGATTCCGCGGACATGCTCCCTCCCCCTGCCTTTGCGTTTTCAGCTTCCATCTGTTTCATCATCTCCTCGTACGCGTTGTTGTTGCCTTTTTTGTTCAACCCTGCGTGGGCTACACCCAAACGTGACGATGAAGATAATGACGATGGTTCGACGAAAGCGAACGGCCCGGAAACGGCGAGAAGCACAGAGAGCGACGCTGAAATCGTCGCCATCCGTGTGCATCTCCTCGTCTCTTCGTCGAAATCACGCGCGTCGTCGTTCCTTTTGTTTTCGGAAAGTAGGGAAAAACGCTTCTCGGACGATGATGATGATGATTGTAACGACTTTGCGGATGAACAAGTCGACTTTGCCCGTCGTAAAAAAAGTGCTCTCGTTCGCGACGACGACGACGACGACGCTCTCGTTGTTCGCGATTTGGAGCTCGCGTTATCACGCATCGCTTTTTGCCTCGTCGTCATCATCATTTTCGGTGTTGTCATCGTCGTCGTCGTCATCATTCCGTTCCTCTCGTAGTAGAGCGTTCTGTTCTCGTTCGTATTTAATATAAGGGGATTTGGAGTGAAAAAAAGTGGATAAAATCTCTCGTTCTTTTGGGGCAAAAGCGAAGGAAAAAAGAGCTGCACTTTTCATACGAACAGAGACGTATTGCTCTTTTCTACTAGTACTCTTTCTTTTCATTCGTGCGCGTCGACAAGACCGGGAAACCGACAGATAGTGCAGGCGCATTTTTTTGTCTCATGTCCTCCTCTGCTCTGGCATCTGTTTCTTCCTCGGTGTTCGTCTCTGAGTGCGGCAGGACAAAAACAAATCGTGGGAAGAGGATGCAGCGGAACCAATCTTGGAAAAAAAACGATCGATTCGTGCGCGTGAAGCAGCGGATGAGGAAGAAGAACACGACGACGACGACGATTCAGACGACGGAAACGAAAGCGGAAGCGACAAAAACGATGCGAGAACAACAACGGCGAAAAGACGAGCGACGGAGAGAACGGAGCAAAGATTTCAACCTCTCGCCTTCGCACTCTGCGTCGGAACGGAAAAACTGGTTCCCAGTCGCGTTTAGCAAAAACGTCAAGTTTAATCAGATGATCCCTTTTGATTTGTTCAACGTGCCGTGGGTTTTATTTCGAACGAAAGAAGGCGAAATTGGATGCGTGAAAGACGAATGCGCGCACAGAGCGTGTCCGCTCTCGCTCGGGGTGCAAGTGGAAGAGGGGCACATTCAGTGCGCGTACCACGGGTGGGAGTTTACCACGAGAGGGGAGTGCGTGAAGATGCCGTCGTGTAAGACGGTGTTGAAAGGCGTGTACGTGGACGCGTTGAAGACGGTCGAGCACGACGGGATGGTGTTTGTTTGGGCCGGGGATGAGGGGGAGGAAGTGCCGGATGAAAAGGATCCCAGGCATCCGACGAACTTGTACGTCGGGGAGAAGAGTTTACGAGCGCCGGGTGGAGGGAGCGTGAACGGGACGCCGTTTTTAACGTGCGCGGAGATTGAGTTGGAGTTTGAAAACGAGTGCGACGTGCTGACCGAACGATTGTTTACGTTGACGCAACGGGCGGTGAATAAAGCGAAATTGGTCGAGGAAAAGACGGGGAGTTTGGAGAAGATTTTTGATTTGGTGGACGTGAGCGCGCAAGTCGCCAAGGCTTTGCGATGGGGGTGGCGGCCGGTACCGAACGAGATTAAATTTGTTCCGAGTAGCGCGTTGGTCAGTTCAATTGATATTCAGAGGATGTATGGGGACTCTATTCCGAGACGAGTGCATCAAGTGCACGTGTGTTTACCGTCTAGACCGGGTAAGACGCGAGTTTTGTTTCGAATGGCGTTGGATTTTTTACCCGAATCCGCGATGGTGGCCGATAAGGTTTGGGAGAACTTAGCGAGGCAAATTTTGAAGGAGGAGTTGAACGACGTCGAGGAGTGCGAGATTGACGGGGAGTGTCCGCTGATGAGCGTGGACGAGGAAGAGGCGATGGGGGATTATTTAAGTTACCGCTCCTCTCTGAAGAATAATAATAGTTCAAGTAGTAGTAGGTCATCTAGTAGCGGCGGTAAGGAAGAAGAAGAAAAAGAAGAAGAGGCGCAGTAGAGAGAATTTCAGAGAGAGAGGACGATGATTATGGTTATTTATAATAATAATATGTATTGCGCAGCTACCATGGTACACGTATAACTAAGTGTGTTCTTCTAGTGAGGATGATTCACATTATCGCAGCGAGAGACTCGCGCTCGCGACTTTGTTCTTCTTCTTTAACTTCTTCGTCGTCTTCTCCGTCGTCGTTCCCTCGTCGCTCTTCCTCTTGACAAACTTCATAAACTCATACGTCACCCATAACTTCCCACCAAACGTGATTGGTTTAATAAACGCTCTCAGCGTCAAACTCTCCGCTAACGCAACCGTCAGACGCGTCGGATCGGTTTTCGCTAACATCGGTATTCTTTCCACCGCTCGGCGCGCCGGTTTCGAAGACGTTTCCAGCATTTTCAGGAACACCGGTTGGACGTTGTTTTTAATCACGTGCACGTTTGCAAACGGTTGGCAGAGCGTTTTTGACGGTTGAATGCCGTACGCGGCGACCCACGTGGACGCGGCGAACGCGATGGAGAAGATTTCGTGGAACCTGTTTTTACGTAAATTGTTGTTTTACGTTGTTTTATCCGCGTCGAAGCAGCGCACGTTAAAGAAGAGAGAAATGGTATCAGAGCGCGTCAACATCATCATCATCATCATCCGATGATGGAATATATTTCAGAAGAAGAAGACAAAGAGAACAAAGAAAGCACGCACGCGAACGCCAGCGGGATATCTCTCGCGGTGAGGCCTTTGTCGAGAAAGTATTCCTTGATCCTTCCCATTCTTCTTCGTTTCTTCAGGAGTCGTACGAGAGGAGTCTCAGGGAGTCGAGATATCTTTTCGTGGTGTCTGTCTTTTTTCTCGTTTTTTTTTGACTCGCTTTAAAATTTAGGGTGTTCAACCCTAGCTTTTTTGACGAGACCAATTTCCGCAAATTACGACGAACACTTATTTGCGCGCGCAAGAAAGCGCTCTTTACTTTTTTATACGCGCGCAAAAAGAGAACGAAAGTCTCTCGGACAGAGAAAGAAGAGGACGGGCAGAGCGCGAGAGGTGATTTTTCTGTGTCGTGAAAAGAGTGCGATTGTTTTGGTTTCTGAGAGTTGTTTCTGTGAATTATTATATAATACACACATCACATCACAAAAGCCGCGGCGAAGAGATACGAGGATGGAGCACCACGAATCCGCGACGTTAATGACTGCAAACGAGGACGAACGCGTCGCGCTGCTTCTCAAAAGCGGCAGTAAAAGAATGATGACACCCGTATCGTCATCATTCGCGCAAAAAAGAACCGCCGCTGCTCCAACGATGAAAGCGGTATCGATCGCGTGCTTCGTCTGTTTCTGCGCATTCGCATTCGTGAGTCGTAATCACCCTTTGAAGACGTATTTGGAAAATCGACTCATCGTGCAAACGCTCGGGGTGAAACCAAGCGACGTGGCGTCGTCGTCATCGTGCGAAGATATCGTGGAACGAGAGACACAAGCGATGACGTTTTACGCGACGGATTTATTCGGGTGGTCGCCGTTCGTGGAGACGAGATTGGACGCGTCGTACAAGAGGCGAAGTTTGAAATACTCTTTGAGTAGGAGCTCGGCGAGCGCGGCGGAGAGCTCGGAGCCGTCTGAAAAGGAAGAAGAAGAAGAAGAAGACGAAGACGAAATGGTGGCAATCGCGAGTCCGACGGAAATTGAGAACGAGGTTGGTGGGACGGACACGTCGGAAGACGAGAGAGGGGAGAGGCAGCAGCAACAGTTGGTCGTCGCCGGGAGCGAAGAAGAAGAAGAGGTAGAAGGAGAAGAGGCTGCGACGACGACAGCGACGACGACTGACGAAGATAATAACGATGCACCCGATGACGATGAATCAACCGCAAAGACGACGAGTGAAAACGAAGAAGACGGAGAAAGCTCCGTGGGAAGAAAAGAAGTGCGAGAATACGAAAACGAAGACGAAGAGAGCACCGAAAAAGCCGCCGCGGAGAAGTTGGCAAACGCGAAAGAGCTGCTCTTTGTTCCTCCAGACAAGACGCCGTACAGGTATGCGTTTATCGATTGGTTAAAGCCGGCGTTACAGGACGATCCGCGGATTGCGAATCACATCAATGATGCCGATATGGTGTTGTTTACGGATTCATTCGCGGATGCGAATCCGTACATGGCGAAGTTTTTACACGAAAACGACGTCGAGGACGAAGAATCGCGAGCGAAATGGTGGTCGGAGCAAAAAGACAACTCGAAAGTGTTGGCGCAAAACTTGTTCTCGAGAATGTCCAAGGAAAAAGATCAAGCGAGCAGAGCGGTTGCATTTTCGAACTTTTTGTTCCCGTCTGAGCGTTTTATTTTGCGTGAAAAAGACGAGATTGGAGTGCCGGAATACGCGCAGGTCGGCAGCGACGCCGTGGTGGGCGATAACAAGAAGAATTCGAACGTCTTCATAGCTGTAACGGATGTTTCGCCGGCGCATATTTGGGAAAAAGCGTACAAGACGAACGGTATTGCCATGCTCGTGCCTTTTACCGCGAATTCGGACATTGCTCGAGCATCGCTGAAGTTGAAAAATAATTTTTTCTACGAGCGCGAACGACCGGAAATGTTTTACACCGGCGACTTGGAGTTTCTTCACGACACCATGCAAGCGCCGATGAAAAACTTAATCAGCGCAGAAGGTCAGAACATCCACTTGGGTAAATCGAAATCGTTGAACTCCGATAACGACGTCAAAGATTACGCCGAAGGCTCCTTGCGTTCGTCGTTTTGCTGGATTCCGAGATCGTACGATAAGGCGCGATTTGAGACGTCGACGAGAGTCATCGACTCGATTGCAGCCGGATGCATCCCAGTCGTTGTCGTTGATTCGATCGCGGAGTCTCTCCCATTTAAGTGGGCGGTGGATTATAAATCTTTCATGTTGCAAGTGCCGGAAAAAATCTTCGTGGAGAACCCGTTGGAAGTCGCGGAGGCGGTTTCTAAAATTTCATCCAACGCGTTGCAAGCGATGCGCTCGAAAATGTTGGACGCGAGAGCGAAACTCGTCTGGAACGACCGAAACGATGCCGGGGATGCGTGCGATAAAGATACGGGTCGATGCTCGTTAGCGCCGAAATTATTTTTGGACGAGATATTGTATCGCGTGAAGCAAAATAACGCGGAGATTCAATCCGCCATGTGCGACAGACGCACGGACGGAGATGGGAGCTCAGATTGGGTCGATGGCGGCGTGTGGACTGGCGAGAAACTCTGTGCACCGTGGTTGGCAAAGACTGGATTGTGCAAAGCCTCAAAGAAAGATTCAGAACGCGAAGAGAGAGAAGAGAGTGCGTCATCGAAGGAGGAGGACGGGGGAGAAACAGCCGCGGAGAAGGCCGTTGACGCCACCACCAATGAAGAAACAGACGAAAAAGCTAAAGCTCCGGAATCTGGAGGAGAAGAACAGGTTGACGAAAAAGAAGAAGAAGAAGAAGAAGAAGAAGAAGCTGGGTCCAGCAACAGTTTTGACATCAACGAAGAACTCGAAGCGGCGATTTCGGGGAAGTCTCGAGCGGAAAAAATGGAAGAAATCGAAGCGGAACAAAAGGCCGCCTCGGAAAAGGAGAACCTCAAGAAGGCGCGGAAAGAATCCGAACGCAAACAAATCGAGGAAGCATTGAAACGCCAAGAGGACGGAAACTACGAGTTGGAGGAGGAAAAGTCAATCAAAAAAGAAGATTTGAAGGAAGAAATCGAGGAACAACCTGAAACGGCGGAGGAAAAGATGGACACGAGCGCTATGGAGAGCAGCATCGAGGATGAAATCGCGGCGACGGTACAACCAGAAGCTAAGATTAGTACGCCTTCGAACGACTCAATCGCGAGTGAGGGAGAAGAAGAAGAAGCCGGTTCTGATGTAAAAAAGGAGAGCGACGACGAGCAGGAAGCGAGAGAAGAAGAGGAACGCAACACGAGCGCGATGGAAAGCGAGATGGAAAGCAACATCGAGGACGAAATTGCCGCGACGGTACAACCATCCGCCGTAATCACCAGTGCTGCTGCCGAAGAAAGTAGCGAAGAAGAAAAAGAAACAGGAGGTGAAGAAGAACAACAGAAGGAGAAAACGCCCGAGGAAGAAGCGCAAGATCTCGCCGAGGACTTCGCCTCCGCCTCCGATTCCGGCCAAGACTCCAAATCCTTCGGCGAAGACTTGTACAACAAACTCATGGGCGGCAACTCCATCAAGAGTGCCACCACCGACGATAGCACAACGTCATCATCACCAACATCTAGCGCCTCAACGGAAGACAACACCGGCATCGATTTAGACCAGTTCGAGACTTCGTCCAAAAAAGCCTCGGACGTCGAGGACGGAGACCCCGACGGCGACGACGCTTCGCGCGACGACGCCGACGACGGCTGGTCCAGCTCTTTGGACAACGAATCCTACTAAAACGTAATACTACGAATACTACTACTAACACTACTACTAATAAACGCCGCATTTATATGTAGTAAAAGCTTTCCCTTCTTCTCGGGCGTGTCCGCGTTGTGCTCTCGTTATATATTCTTCTCGAAGCTTTTACCGCTTACGCAAAAATTCAAAAGAACACAAATCATTTGACATTTGTTTCATCATTGACAATTGACGTCATCATCCATTCGCTTTGGCGACGTTTTTAACGAAATATCTTTCGTCGTGCCTCGCGCTAATCTTTCCTCACATAACTCGCTTTGCGCGCGCGAATCAACACCCAAGCAAAATGCATCACTCGTCGTCAAAATCGCTTTCCTCGTGCTCCTCTCGTTCTTCCTCGTTTGCCCTTCCTCCGTCGAGGTGTAAGACGAAGGCGCACGCATCCTCGAGACGAGGACATCGAACGCCCGGGACGACGCAGGCGATTTTTGGTCTCTTCGAAGGAACGACGACGACGAAAACGAACGACGACGAAAACGCTTTGAAGAAGAAGAAGACGGAAACGACGAAAGGAAGTTCTCCACCTCCTGAAATCTCGCAGACGTTGCAATCCTTGGACGACTTACTCGGCGAGGACCCGAAAATTATCGAGGAACGTAAGGCGGACGAAAGAGCGAAAGCGCAGTACGCGTTGCAGCAAGAAAAAAAAGAAAGGAAAGAAGAGACGAAAAAAATGAACAAAAAACGGTTCGAGAAGTTTCAGTTCGCGGTGAAACAATCGACGTCGATACAACGGTTACAGGCGGTCTTTTTGGAAGGTTTTTTACTCCCGAACGTTGCATCGTCGTCGTCGTCTTCGAGAGAAGAGAAGATGGAGTTCTTTGAGTTACCGAGCGAGATTATCGATCCGAGAACCGGGGATCGATTGAAGGCGAGCGCGAAGGCGTCTTCGTCTTCGTCTTCGTCTTCGGAGTCGACTGGGGAGGAGGACGCGACGACGACGACGATTACGAATAGCACGGTGAATAGATTACCCGGGGAGTTTCAGATTCCGATTATTCCTTACGGACACGTGGTCGTTCCAGGAGCCCGAGCGAAATTGAACTTGTTCGAGCCGAGATGGTTGACGCTCTTTTCGAAACTGTTGAAACCAGAAGACGCGGAGGAAGATCGAACGATTTTGACTTCTCACGAATGGGGGGGCAGTCGAGACGCGAAAACGATTGATTTTAGCAAAGTTGAAATGATAGCGGATTACGAATCCGGCGAGAGACGGTTCGATATCGTCCCCGGGGCGAACCGGTACCCGGAAGACGGCTTTGTGGGCACGAATGCGTTTGGCGCGGTGTACAGAGGGATCGACGGTAAAATTGCCGGTTTAGGCGTCAAGATGGAAATCGAAGCGCACGATGTCGCAGTGGACGGAATTTTACTCTCCGTGTGTGCTCGTGCGAGCGCGAATAGGTTTAAAATTTTGCGCGTCGTCCAAACGGAACCGTACATTATCGTCGACGCTGTGCCGTACGACGACGATTTTGCCAACGCGTCCATGGACGAGGACGTCTCCGAGGCTGAACAAAATTTACTCGACGCCTTGGAAACGTTGAAATCCAACGACAACTATTACTACGAAGCCGTTGGATTACAGTACGACGAAGATCCATCGACTGGAAAGATTTCGGTGAAGAAACTCATCGAACCCGAGTTTAAGTCCTTCACGTTCTCGGAAATCTTTTTGTACAACAAAGACGACGTCGCGTTACAAATCCTCGCGAGCAAATCTCCAAAAGAGCGCGCGGAAATCGTCACCAACATCGCCAAACAAATGAAAGCTGGAATGAAGTTCGGCTTAAACCCTCGTAACGCTCGCGTGTTGAGAATTTTGACCTTTTGGGGGTCTCTCTTTGCCATCGGAAGCGGTTTGACGCTCGTGCGCGACATCGCCGGTTTCTGATTTTGATTGATTTCGTCCGTCGAGAACAATAACAACCGATGTAGACGACGTCGTCTGAAACGCCAAACGTAACAGAGAGAGAGAGAGAGAGGATCGAATCAAAATTTGTAATAAAACAACTACCATATCGTATGATTACGACGCCGTTCGTAAAATTTTACTTTTCTTCTTCTTCTTCTTCTTTCAACCACCCAATGCCCCTTCCTCGAACGAAAAAAAATATATACATTTTTTTGAAAAAAAGCAGAAAAGAAAACAGGAACACACCCGCCGTTGAAATGCGAATTTATCCGTCTTTTCAAGAGCGCTTTAATTAGCACTACCACACACACACACACACGCAAGCGTTGTATTTCGCGTTACGTTTCGTAGCGGTGTACACATAAATACGGAAGAGTAGAGTTCTTTTTGTGCTTTTAAGAGCGGATTTTGCGTTCGCATCTTTGAGATCGAGAAGCGTTTTCTTCATTTATTATTCGCGCGTTCTGCAATTTTCGAAGGCCGAAGAAGAAGTTTCTCGAGAGAGAGAAATAATTGCGCGAATTTCCAACGCACGAAATGAGCGCTTTATCACTCGCTTCGAACGCGTTTACGCACGTAAAACCGAACGTTTCGAGACGAGGACGATTGAACCGCGCGAGATGTGCCGCTTCTGTGGCACGTTTGGAGTCGCGTGGCGTCGCATCAAAGCGTAACGATTCTTTTTCCGCCAACACTCATTGTCTCGAGCGCAAATCGTCCGTCGCGGGGGGTGCTTTATCTGCTCAAATTTTACCGGCAAAAGCGTCTGCGTTGACGTCGTCATCCTCGGCGTTTTATCAGCACTGCTCAAAAAGAAACAACAACAACAACACCGCCACTTCTGCGATGCGATCGTGCTTGCAAGTGTTCAACGCGGTGAGCGATTACGCCGGCGCCGAGGATCAAGGCACCGGACGAGTTGATAAGAGCCAGTTTCACGCCGCCATGAGGATTCCGAACACGGCGATGGCGAAAATCGGTCGACAGTTGGGCGGCGGCGGAGCGGCGACTTTGGAGAAGGTGAGCATGGATTTATCGAGTTCGGTACAATCAGTGGCAGCGCCAAAGTTATCTGACGGCGATAACGGGGGGAATAACGGGGGGAAGATCAATAACGGCGGGGGCGGCGGCGACGGCGACGAAGGCGACGACGACGATTGGTTCGACGAAGAAGACGGCGACGGCGACGAAGGAGGATACATTTCTTTGAGAGAAGGGATCCCGGAAACGTTCGAAAGAGAGGCGATTCAAGCCGTGTTGTCCGAGTGGTTTAAAACGATCGCGAGTTTACCGGCTGGTTTGAGAATGGCGGTGGAGATGGGCGTCGTTTCGAGCGCGCAGTTGGTCAGATTCATGTCCGTGGACGTTAGACCGTCCGTGGTAAGAGTCGTCTCCAGATCTACTCCGCAGTGGGCATCCAGAGCGTTCGTTGGTCGATTAATGGCAGAACCGGCGTTTTTGTACAAGCTTGCGTTTGAACAAGCGGTGACGGTTGCGGCTGGTACCATGTACGAAGTCGCGCACAGAGGGGATAAGTTGAAGAAAGAGTGGGACTTGGCGGCGTCCAACGTGGCGCAAATGTGCGTCGCAAACTTGGCTACGGTCTGGTTGTGCACCCCATCGCGATCCTTTGGCGGCGTCCAAAAGTTTGGCTGGCAAAAAGCGTTGGCGGGTATGCCGAACAACGCGTTTGACCGCGCCGGACCTTTGCGACCGTACACCACCGGCACCAGAATCGCCTCCGTCGTAGCTAAAGGCGCGGAGCTCTCCGCCGTCGGTGTCGTCATCGGGGGTGCGTTCAGCGGCTTAAACAACTTATTAGTCAACTCACACAAAAAGAAAGAAGGAAAAAAATGGAAACCAGCCGTGCCGGTGCCGGACGTGAAGACGTCCGCGTTGGGTATGGGAGCGTTCCTCGGTTTGTCGTGCAACGCCAGATATCAATTGATTGGCGGAGCGGATCGATGGATGACGGATCGCTTGACGAGCTTAGGATCTGCAATCACCGCCACGGCGTTGATGCGATTGACGAACAATCAAGTTGGTGAACAAACGAGATTGTTCTTGCTCGGCTTACCGTTGCACGCGCAAAGACAGCGAGTACGGGGCACGACTGGATACACGCGCGCGTCGTCCAAAAAGTCTGCGGGGGGTGTTAGAAAAACGAAAAAGGTGAAGCGAAAGGTGAAGCGAAAAGTACCGGCGGCTGCTGTTGCGGCTGACGCGACCGTTGCTCCGCCCGCGACGCCAGCCATGGCTTAATAATAAGACATTTTTTTATCGGTTTTCAAGACGCCTCTTCTCGAGTATTGACACGAGAGACTGACGACGATTCGGACGACGACGCGTCGTTTGCGGCCAGCAGAACACAGTGCGTGAAATCTGGCTTTTTCTATATAGTAGCATCGAGCGCAAAGATAAGTGAAACTAGCTATTCACTTATTGTAAATACGATCACACATTTGTCCATCTGCGTTACATACGTATTCATATTCGTCTTGTGTCTTTCTCTCTCGTTTTCTCTCTGAATTCTCCCTCAGAATTACTCCACTTGATTCCTCCTTCTCGATCGATCGATGATGGCGCACCCGCACGTTTTCTCTCGTCCTCCAGGAGCGACGATGGTATCCTTCTCCTCCTCCTCGTCAAAAAAAGTGGTTTTCAAGTGTCATCATCGAGGTAAACGACGCACACGACGACGAGAACGTTCGTCTTCAATTCGCCGCCGCCTCGTTTTCCCCGACAGTGTTTGCTGCGTTTCGAACGACGGTTCAGACGACGATGAATGGGTCGAACGCGCGTGCGTCTTGGCGGACTCATCCGCGGGCGAGTGCGCGCCGCACCCAAAATTCGCGTGCGTGATTGTGCACTCGAAAACGAGAGACATCCTGTGCGAAGCGTTTCAGTTTGGCCAAGCTGGTGAGAAGTGCGAGAGGCAAGCGGAGAGGAAACTGCGAGAAGTTCTGTCGTCGTCGTCATCTCTGGCAAAGAAAGAAACGACGACGGAAACGGGAGAGTACGACGTGTATTTGAACATGGAACCGGTGCACGGAATTGAGGTGTCCGGGGAAACGCGTTCGGTGGACGCATTGACGCGCATGCGCTCGCGCGGCGTTCGACGGATAGTTATCGGCACCATGCACCCGAACGAGAAGTTTCGAGGGAACGCGATTAAGGAGTTGGTCGAGAGGGGAGGTTTTAAGAAAGAACAGATTGTGGTGTGTAAAACGAATACGCGAGGGGCGATGTGTGCGAGGAAAGTAAACGAGGCTTTGTTGTATAGATGTGCCACGGGCGGGTACCCTCACGGCGTGTATAAATACGCGATGACTTTAGACGGGAAGATTGCGAGTTCGAGCGGGAAGTCAAAGTGGGTGACGGGACCGGAATCGAGAGAAACGGTATTTCACGAGAGAGCGAGGTCAGATGCGGTGATTGTCGGTGGTGGGACGTTGCGGACGGACGATCCGAGGTTGACCAGTCGGAATGGGGACGGGACGTTGACGCACGCGTATCAGCCGGCGAGGGTGGTGTTGTCGAGGTCGTTCGACGTGCCAGAAGACGCGAGGTTATGGGATACGTCCGTGGCTTCGACGATTGTGATGACGTCGGCGAGTCACGGAAAACCAGCTTTGGCGAAGATATTGAGAGATAAAGGCGTAGACGTGGTAGAATTTGAGGGCGAGTTTACCATGGATAAAGTTTTAGACGAGATGCGCCAGAGAGGCTGGTTGCAAACGTTTTGGGAGTGCGGTGGAACGCTCGCAGCGCCGGCTATTACGGCTGGTGCGTTTTCGCGGGTGTTGGCATTTGTAGCGCCGAAAATCGTTGGCGGTGGTTCGAAAGCACCGACGCCGATGGGCGATTTTGGATGCGACGCAATGGCGGACGCGGTGCCTTTGAAAGCGACCGACGCCAAGGTGTACGGAAGGGACGTCTTGATTACCGGATACTTACCAAACGCGTTCGCAAAAGGTAGATTAAAACGATTTGTCGAAGGTGGGTGGATGGATGGTAAACGGGATGGATTTGTGGACGTCGGTGAATCATCGGACGATTCCGAACGCGTGGATACGTTTGGCGAAAACGAGGTTCTGGCGGACGTGGAGCAGTGTTGCGCGGACGAAGCGGAATCTAATGACAATGAAAAAGACGACAATACGAGCGACGAGATTCGGTTTTACAAATCCTGGGACACGTACAGCGCTCTCTCAAACTTTAGCGCGCACGCGGTCGATATCGACGGAGAAAACTGGCTGACGTCTGAATCGTACTATCAAGCGCAAAAATTCGACGATTCGCACCCCGACGGCGTAGAAATCAAAAATGCTATTCTTAAAGCGAATTCTCCAGAAAAAGCGAGCAGAATTGGACGATTAAAACAACGCGAAAGACCAGATTTGTTGAAGAAAGATTGGAACTCGATTAAAATACACGTCATGGATCGCGTCTTGCGCGCAAAGTTTACGCAGCACCGGTCGGCGCAATCCTTGCTTCTATCCACCGGTCAAAAACGTTTGGTCGAAGACTCGCCCGTTGATAACGTTTGGGGGAGTGGGCGAAACAACGACGGCAAAAACTTGTTAGGTGTGGCGTTGATGAAGCTGCGCGATGAGCTCCGAACGTCTATCGTGAAAGACTTTCTCGTGGATGAGTTGGAAAGGCTGGACGACGAAGATTTAGCGAACGTCGAACCGCCAAAGTAAAAAAACAAATAGTTTGTAGCGCACATAGCATGCATATATGCCTAGAAATATTTAGTAAAGATAACGTACGATTAAAAACTAATTTCTGACGTAATCCACACTCGTTACCGACCGAATCTCCCTCAACAAAGCTTTCGCGGTTTGCTTTTCCGGCCCTTGGAAATCGAGAAGTTTCGAGCACGCTTCCTCGGCGGCGCCAAATTTACCCACGCCTTTATAATATTTTGCTAAGAATAACAAACCATCGATGGAGTCTTGCGTCTCTGCATAACTCCCAGTCTCGCGCTTCAAACGTTCTAAGTTTCGTAAATGGTAATGTGCCGCCGCTTTCCAATTCTTTTGTTGCTCGTGAAGCTTTGCTAATCTCCCGAGCGCGATGCCTTCCTTATCGCCGCACGCCACCGCTCGTTGGTATACGCGAATGGCTGCTATCGGTTGGCGTAATCCGTCCGCTTCATAGCAAGCACCAATAGCGCACCACATCCGACTATCGTTCGGGCGCAACTTAGCCGCCGCTTGGTAGTAATACACCGCGTACACGTGCATGGAAATTAACTCGTACATTTGGCCTAAACCATACCACGCGCGATAATCTTTCGGGTTGATATCCACCGCGCACCGGTAGGCCTCAATCGCGGCTTTTGGATTTTTCATTTCCGTATACTCGTGACCTAATAACGTCCACGCGGACAAGTAATCTCGATTCAGACGTAACGCGCGACGGAAGTACGTCACCGCTTTCTCGTGTTGTTGCTTTAACGAATAATAGTTTCCGATGACGCAACACGTTTCAGGCGTGTATTTGTTCGTGTTGGAAATTCTGTGCGCCAGATGTGCTAACTTGGCAAAATCTTCTTTCACGTATAAGATATTCGAATACGCGTCTATGCCTTCAATTCTGTGTGGATCGACTTCAATCACTCGCTCGAACAACTCTTCGGCTTCGTCGAACTCTCTCAAGTTGTATTGCGCTATGGCGCACTTGGTCAAAATCGAGGACGAACGCTTGAAAATCTCCGAAAGCCTATCAAACTGTTGCATCGCTTCCACGTTCTTTTGACTCTCTAAATTAAACTCCGCGATGAACCATTGGTAACACCAATGGTCTCTCGGTAACCTCAAGTTGGCGATGGTGTCTTCGTCGCACAAATCTACTAACCCTTGCCAAGCGCTCCAAAAGGTTGGATACAGCCTCGCCGATTCGGCAAACTTCACTTTCGCCGCGTCCAATCGCCCTCGTTCTCGAAATACCAACGCCTGCAAATAGCAGATGAACGCGCACTTATTCTCGTTATTATTATGCTCCCTAGTGCTATTATTCGTACTACTGCTGCTGTTATACTTTTCGTACTCATCCAGCCCGCTCTGGACGACGTCCAACTCTGGATTATTCGCCATCCTCCCGACCAACTCGCCCCGCACTCTCGGCCCTTCGTTCCTATCCAAATCGTCTCCATCCATATCGTTCGCATCCGAAACGTTCCCTTTCTTTCCATCCTCTCTATCTCCAGCCGCCCCACTCGGACCTTTCGCGCGCACATTCGCCACGTCTCGCCTCGTCGTCTCGCCCGCCAAGAAGAGCGCGTACAGTTCGAGAAACGTCTTCAAAGGTTTCCCGTGCGCGGACGCCGGCGACGACGTCGCCAGCAAATCCGCGCACCTTCGGTACTCGCCTAAATCGAAATACGATTTGGCTAATATGTACGTCGGATCGTCCTGTCCGTGGTTGTTTGATGAGGTCGTCGTCCTCGTCGTATACTCCTCTCCTTCGCCTCGAAACGGCACGTTTCCAACTGGTTCGGGAAACGAAATCATCTTTAACTCTCTTTCCTTTTCCTCCTTCGCATTCTCAAAATCCTCTGTTTCTTCCTCGCTCAAACCTTTAGATGGTGGTGAAGGTAACCCACACAACTGTTCCGCGGCCCATTTCTTGGCGCATTTCAAACCTCTCCGGTTGCAATCCTCCACGGTTGAAGCTAACTCCACTCGAATGGTCGCCATCGAGGTCTCGGTAAACGAGAACGATGATTTTTCCGTCTCCATGCTCTTTCTCTCTTCTTCTTAAAGAGCCCTTCGAAAAGCGCGCAATAAAAGGAGAGAAAAGCAAAGGAGAGAGAGAGATACAAAAGTTTTTCAAAGAAAGAAAGAGAGAAAGAAAGAACAAAGCTCTCTTCTCAAGCGCAGAATAGAAGCACTAATGTGTCCCTCTGTTTCTCCCCAATTTCTAAGTTTCTCTGTTTCTCCAAAAGCTTCTGTTCTTTTTTTTTGAATTTTTTTCTTTCGTTTTTTTTTTAACGCAAACACCCTAAACAACTCCGAAAAAGAATCTCAAAGATCAAAAGAATCAAAAAGAACGAATATCGGTATTCTCACACACACACAAAATACAAATACATATATACTAATAATGTTTGCTGCTACTCAACAAATCGCGTCCGTCGCCGGCCTCAAGGCCACCAAGGTTCAGGTGCGTATTCTCTGCTGCTCGTTCTTTCTTTCTTTTTAATGATACCGATCTCATCGTCGGCGTGTTCTTCTTTCTCACAGAGCGCGCTTTTGATGACGATGCGAATTTTCTTCCGTATCTAATTCTCCAAAAACGAATCGACGTTTGTGATGATGCGCGAGAGAGATCTGATCTCCGATGCGCGCTGCTGGTCTCACCGAGAGAACGAACGAAAACGAATGCGCGTAATAACGCTTCTTCTCGTCGTTGCGTCGTGCGTTCGTTGGAGGTGGATCCGCAACGCATCGATTTTTGAGATCTCACTCAACTTTGAGAAGAAAATATTCTCGTTCGAGAGCCGCCGAGAGAGAAAAAAATCTTCGATTTTCGATTTGATTTTATCACGCACGACGAGTGGCGTGTAAGAAGAGAGACTGACTTTTTTTTCTCCCTCAAACGCTTTTTCATTTATTATTATCAGTCCAAGTCCATCTCCAAGGTTGTCAAGGCTGACATCTACCCGGAATTCGGTACCTACCCGGGCGGGGGCGAATCCCCGATCATCCCGTTCGGCGACGAAAAGAACGCCGAGCGTGAAATCATCCACGGCAGATGGGCCCAATTGGGCGTCACCGGCGCCTGGGCCGCCGAGAACGGCACCGGCATCCCGTGGTTCACCGCGGGTACCTTGTGCACCCCGGATGACTGCACCGCCGTCGCGGACAAGTTCCCGGGCGCTGTTGCCCCGTTGGCGCCGGAAGGCTCTGGCTACCCGTCCTTCTGGAACGTTTTGATCATCGAAACCGTTTTGGTTGGCGCCGCCGAAGGATACAGAACCGGTTTGATCGACCCGGTCTTTGACGAACTCTCCGTCGGGGACGTCTCCCCGGGTGGCCGATTCGACCCGTTGGGCTTGGCTGAATCTGGCGACTTGGAAGAGTTGAAGATCAAGGAATTGAAGCACTGCAGATTGTCCATGTTCGCGTGGTTGGGCTGCATCTTCCAAGCCTTGGCCACCCAAGAAGGTCCGATTGCCAACTGGCAAGCGCACACCGCGGACCCGGTTCACGCGAACGTCTTGACCAACGCGGCCAAGGGCTTCGGCTTCTACTAAGCGATACTCTTCGTTTATATATATTTAGGCGTAGACTGTATCAAAACACACACCAAAGAAGCATTTAGTTGTTGTAAAACAATCATTCACTAATGCATTTTATATTATATTAAAAATTTTCTGCGCGTCGCGCTATTGTTTTTTCACTCAACTGTACACGCGTGTATATATTTTTTGATTTTACAAAGTTAAAACAACGATACACATATACCATCACATATACCATCACGCTGTGACAACGATAGTGTGGTAAAACGAATATACTAATTTATGGTTCCGAGCGCTCTTGTCGCGCGCCTACCTCCTCGCGTTTGCTGTTGCAGTTGTTCTACTGGAAATCTCTTCGCGGCCAACGCCCGAGTTGGCGCGTTTTTCTTCTTCGCAGCTGCCGCGCCGGGTTTCTTGTTTTTACTCATCGAAAGTATTGGAAGAGCCTTCGCCTTTGCTTTCTTGTTACTACTAACCTTATTTCCAGCCGGGAATTGGTGGAACTTTCGCTTCTTATGCATCTCGGCGCCGAGCGAAACGGCGTGCGGCCCTCCTAGTCGTCTCTTAATCAAGGAGTCTTCAACTTTCTCGTTCGCGGTGGTTTCAAACAGAGTGTATGCGTTCAAATCGTCTCCCGGAGAGGAGAGAAACCGCTTGATAAACTCTGATGAAACGACGAGTGCGGCTGGATACGCGTCCATGGCTTTTTTGACGCGTCCGGATTCAGCTTTGTCTTCGTTACAAACGATGATATCGACGGCGTCTTCTTCTTCATCACCCGAGTCTCTGATGGCCATCTTGTCTTCGTGAGACCTCGTCGCGTGGACGGTTAAACTCGCATCCCCGTTTGCGGAAATCGTTTTTACGTTAGCACCACCAACGCGAAGCACGTCGCACACCATTTGATGTTCACCTTTCGCGTTGGCGTTGGAGCCAAAGGATGCCACCGCGACGTCGAGATTTGAAAACGGTTTCAAGCTATTCATTGTCGATGACGCGTCCGCGCCGCGGTTTGTGGTCGATTTCGATGCCGAGGCGTGCCAACCGTGCCAAAACTTTGATGCTGACGCACAAATCAACTTGTTCTCCAAGCCTTTTCCGCCTTTGAAAAAGTGCTTGTCATCGATTATCGGCATCGAGTCTTTCGAGCTGTTTTGCGCCTCGCACTCGTCCAGGTACGTTTCGTTCAAGACGTGCGCACCGCTCGCCAACGCGGCGAGAAACTTTAAACTACGCGTACCACGAACGCCAAAAACGACATGCGTGATAGATTCATCCCAATCGCGGCCGGAGGAAGAGTACGGAATGTTGAGTTTCTTCAAAACAGATACGCGCTTCTTGAGCTCTTCGGTGTTGAAACCAGAAAGCGCCACGCGGACGACATTTGACTGCCTTTTCGTTGTCCCTTTAGTAGCACGCGCGCTGTTGCTCCGCTTGATGGATGTGTGCATCACCGCCTTCTCCGTCTGGTCCGCTTTCCGCTTCCTTTTTGGCGCTGATGATGGTGATAGTGACGTAGATTTCGTCGAAGCAACTGTCTTCGTCGTCGTCTTCTCCTTCCGTTTGGCCGAAGATTTATCGACGACTTCTTTCGCGGACATTTCGAGCGATTTGCGTTGCTGCTCGGCCGTAGGTGCACTAATCCGAGTCGACTGGCCTCTTCGCTGTCTCGTCATTCGCTTTGCCGGAACCGGCTCCAAAACCGGAGGTGCTTCCTCCTCCTCTTCAGCTTCGGCGACGTCTACTGTTGTTGTCGCTTGCGTGTCCAGAGCCGTCTTATACCCGCTATTGTTCGACTTGGAGGTTGACTTCTCCATAGAACCGCTTATGTAATGCTTTCTCTTTTCCGCTCGCTCGTGTTGGTCAGGTTCTATTTCTTTCAGTTCTTCATCCCTCTCTTCTTCCTTGTTGTCGTCGTCGTCGTCGTCGTTGTCCTCCTCCTCCTCCCCACGTGCCGGCATAGCTTCCTCCTCGACATCTTCTTCTCCCTCTTGTACCTCTTCGTCTACGTTCTCTTCATCTTCACTCGTGGGTTCCCAGGTTTGCGTCGCCGCAGGTGGCTGCGTCGCAAGTTGTGTCGCGAGTTGAGTGAGGTCTAATCTTTCGTGTGGAGACTGTTGCAGCTGCTGCGAGTTATTCTCTTTCCTCGCCGATGGTTGCGTCGGCACGCGCTGCGTCGGGTCTGGTTGCGTCGGACCCGCTAACAATTCGAAAAATCCAGCAACAACTTGACCGATGGTTCTATCCACCGACTCTAAAACTACGTTCGGTAAATTTCCCGGCTTTCGCTCTGGAAGCGTTACGACAAAGTTGTAGTCCTGGATGATCTTCGTGCCGTTGTTCGTCATGAACATCTCTCGAACGGCTCTCGGGGTATAGTTGTACCCATAGCGCAAATAAACGTTCACGAACGTCGCTAAAAGTGCATCTGGATCGTCGCTAGTGTTCGAATCACGCAATGTCCCATTCTGTGCGCGTTCAAGGGCTAGGCGCGACGTCACCGCGCGACCGAGTGGTCCGCGTTCAGCATATCTTTCTGCTTCGTTTAAGCACGTCAACGCGTTCGCTCGAATTTCGTCAAACTTATCGTCACCAACGTTTGTAGTTTCTACATTGAAACACACCGCTTTGAACGTGTCACTGTTCAATTCTCGCCGGCTTTGGTGTACTTTATGCTGACCTTTTGAAACATCGATCAACTCGACGCCTAACTCTGGCAGACCGAAGTCGTGTTCAATCTCTTCCACATCGCGCAAAACTTCAAACACTCGTTCGCCTTTAGACACGCGGTCTATTTTCGCTCGGTTATTATACTCGTCTGCTAACGTTGGAATTTTTCCAGCCATTAAGAGCTCGAAGAAAGCATCGTCGTCCGTCTCTTTACACAAGGGACCGTCGCCGTCGCCAAAACGCGGAAACGAGTTTGCCATCGCGAACGTTCCGCCGTTATTCAACGCCGCTTCGACATCGTCCGCATCCGCGAGCAAACCTTGGAACTCGTTTGAAGATTTCGAGTGCGTTGGATCGATGATGTTACGGACGCATCGTTCGACTTGCTCCGGTGGGAGATTGTTGTAATCCGGTGACGGATATTTTTTTGAATTCGCCGATGAAGGCGCCTCTTCTTTTTCTTCTTCTCCTTCGTGAGCAAGCGCTGATGGTCTCGCTTGTGCCTCCGTCGCGGGGATTTCCGTCTCTTCATCCTCCTTCTCCTTTTGCGCGGTCGTTCTCCCCACGCTCGGTTCCGTCGGCGTTTCCGAGACTTTGTTCACCCGTATCTCGTATACGCTCGGTTCTTCTTGCGTTTCTGTGTTGTTACCGTTCAACTTCTTGAGCGCCTCAAACCGAACGCTCTTTGCGCTTTCGTTATTACTCTCGTCACCCTTTTTACCGCTCGCGTTGTTGTTAAGATTATACTCTTTCATCTTCTGCGCGTTCTTCTTTACGTTCACCACGGCCACCACATCTTCAATCGCATCTTCAATCTCTTCTTCTTCTTCTTCTTGTTCTTCTTCGGCTTCCGAGTCCGGCACCACGTCCTTCTCCTGCGCCAACCTATCCTCCTCCTCCCCGCTCCTCATGTACCTCGAAGCGTCCACTTTCTCCCCACTCACGTAACACGCCTCCAACCACGCGTGACTGACAATCGTCGTCCCATCCGACACCGCCTTCTCGTACTTCTTCCCTTCAAACTGATAACAACACAAGTGCGTGCACGTTTTATCGAACGGCTTCGAGTACTCCGCGCCTAACCGCTCGATGAGCGACTTCACGTCGTTCCTTCTTGGCCCAGTGTACGAGGTTTGACAAATCTTCAAACCTTTCAGTATCTTTTCCGACGTCTTCGGTGGTCGGAACAAGATGTTCGAATGCACGTCCAAGACTTTTTTTTCCTCGACGCTTCGCCTGGCGAATTCAAACGTGCACTTGACAGGTGGTGCTCGTTTTTCGTCGTCGTGGACTAATTCAAAAAACGAATCCGCGTCGTTCTGCGATTCTTCCCACAAGGAGTTGTATTCCTCCTCGGATCGGCACACGACGTGCGTCGCGTCGTTCGTTTTTAAGGCGAACGATTCGGTGACTTGTGCACATCCTAACGCTTTCATGCGTTTGGAAAGCGCGCGGATTTCTTCGTAATTCGTCTCCCCCTCGTTTTCGTCGTCGTTGTCGTCGTTGAAGGCGAAAAGAAACGACGCGTCGGCGAAATGTTTTATCATCGCGTTAGTAGAACTTTCATTTTTGCTCCTTTCTTTGTTGTTATTATTATTGTCGCTCATGATGATGATTCAATGATAACGATGTTTTGCGCACGAAAAACCTTTCTTCTTCTTCTTCTTAACAACAACAACAAGCGACGGAGATACAGCGCGCTAAAGCGTGTCTCACAACAGAAGAGCGACGAACGCATTTTCAAAATTTCTTAGTAAGCTTAAGTAGGGCTGTAAACCCTAAACATTTTTCTAAGCAAAACGGAACGCAGAAAGTGCTCGTCACATTTTCAACATCTCATGACGCCAATATCGTCGCCCTCTTTGTCCTTTTTGAAGACCATGCCGAACAACCTTCTGCAAGACAACACGAATAATACCACCACCAACGGCTTAACGTTGATGAAGCAGACGGGAGGAGGGGTTCCATCGAGCGAGACTCCCCCTTCTGCTGCTTTTGATACTAATGTTGGAGCAACGTTGGAAAACAAAGATTTGAATTTTGAAAACATGTGTCCTCCCGATGATGCGACGGCGCCGATGATGCGTGTCGAGGAGGAGGAAGTGATGATGGTGCCGACGACGAATGCTACGAATAATACTAATAATTTCATGGACGATTCGGACGACGAACTCACCGAGGAACAAAAAAGAGTCATCGCCGAACGCATCGCTGCGTTGCAAAACCGGTTTAAAAAATTCGAAGAGAAGAGCACGGAGAACAAAATCGAAGAGTTGGTGATGCAACACGGACACTTGAATTTGAACGAGAAAGAAGCGTTTATGATTTTAAAAGTGTGCGAGATGAACGAACTGAACGCGGAGGAGAGATTGAGACGCGTGGACGATTTGTATCAAGACGCGGGAGAAAGTACGGAGATGTATTTACTGCGTATTTTGGATACGGAAACCGGGCAGTTTTTGACGCAAATACGAGAAATGGTGAAGGAGGAAGAATACGCGAAGCAGACGTTACAGAAGAATAAGAAGATGCGGACGATTTCGGAACAACGCATCGCGAGGAAGATTAAACGGTTGTCGAATAAGAAGTTGTTCGACGAGGACGGGAATGAAATCGTGGACTCGGATTTGGAGGCGTGGGAGGAGTACGATAACGAACAGTTTTTCGAAGAGTACGTGGAACTGCCGCCGAAGAAAGAGGAGAAAGTGGATTTAGGGCCAATGTTGGGCGAGGACGGGAAAGAAATGGTCATCGGGAAAGACGAGGCGTTGGACGGAGTGAAGTTTGTCCGACACGAGAGGAAAGCGCCGAACGGAGAGAACTTGGAGAAGGGCGCGCACACGACGGCGCGGTTAAAGTTGGACGACGCCGTGGCGAGAGCGAACGCGGTCATGGAAGCGCAAATGAAAGCGAGAGAAGAGAAGAGGAAGGCGAAAGAGGCGAAGCGATTGGCGAAATTGGCGGAAGAGGAAGCGGCGAAGACCAAGGAAGAATCAGTTAAAGCGGAGCAGAAGAAGGAGGACGTCGGGATGGAAGAAACGTTCCTTGAGCCGGCGACTGCTGGCGAAGAAACGAAACCAGTCGAAGAGACCACCGATGCTACAAAAGCTTTATCTAGTGAAGCTATGGACGCCACAGTGTCAGGTGACGATACTGTTCCACCGCCACCGGTATCAGCAGCAGTCGATGCCGATGCCAACTCGGACGATGACTCGGACGACGACATCGAAGCGCCGCTCGAAATCGACGAATCCGAGCTCTTTGCCGGATGGTCCGAAGCCAGAATCAAAGGATGGAAGAATCGCATTAAGAAACCGAACGCGTACTACTACCGTTTCAACGCCCCGGGCGAACGCCAGGCGAACGGCGGCTGGACGCCGAAAGAGCACGAGCAATTCATGGACACGTTGGCGAAGCTTCCGGACGGCAAAGCCAACTACGAGTGGGGCACGTTCTCCATCTCCATCCCGGGGCGAGTGGGCTACCAGTGCTCCAACTATTACCGCTCGTTGGTGAAAAACGGCGTCGTCCAAGACGAAAACTACATGTTGGACGATAAGGGTGAGTTGCGCTTCAACTTCAAAAACAAAGGATTCGACCGAACTACGATTGGTACTAAACCGGCAAAAGTCAAGCCGCCGCCGAAACCGAAGAAACCGAAAATGCGTCCTCCTCCGAAAATCAAAGCACCGAAAATGAAAAAACCGAAGAAAGAACCAAAGAAAAAGAAGAAAGACCAAGGCGACGACGACACGAAAGGTGATAAGACTTTCCGATGCAGCGTCAAAACCGGTGAAATTCGCCGATCCAGTCGAAACTCTGGCAAAGAGAAGCGAAAATACTCCGACGGCGGCGAGGGAGAAGACAACGAGGACGAAGACAACGAGGACGACGAGGACGGCGACGACGAAGGCCCGCCGGTCTTGCCGGCTGGATTCTTGGACCCAATCACGCGCATGCAAATCGAGGAACCGGCGGCAATCTCGCCGTACGGTCACGTCGCTGGTTACGAAACCTGGTGCCGAATCCTACGCAACCCAGAAGCGCCGGACACGTGCCCGTTCACCAAACAAAATCTGAAACGTCGCCAACTCGTCAAGTTGACGCACGAGAACATCGCGGAGTATTTGGATAAAATGGTCGACGTGCAACAAATGTACTGAGCGTCTGAGGAGTCCGAAAAACGAACGAGAGAGAGTGACGCATCGAGAAACAAACGCGAGGCGAAATGCTCGCGGAAATACTGTTAATATAACTACGGCGTGAAATATTAATCCGCGTTAAAACTAATACAACTTATTCTGGAGCCATGCACAAACGAATTTCCCCTACTTTTTATTGCACTTTCTCTATGTCACCGTCGTCATCGTCGGACAACACGAAACGCGAGGGTGGCCTCAACGAGCAAAAACACTCCTTCCGTCTTCACCAGAGAGTCATCACCCCGACGCACCCGACCGAGGGCGATTACATCTCCTTGAACTTCGAACAGTTTTTAGTCTTTCTCGCGCTCGTTTTTCTGGCGTATAAAGCGTTCAAATCGTTTCGAGAGTTGAAGAGTTATTTGAAACTGTTGCGACGACCGGGTGGGGACATGAGGGTCACGCACAGGCAGTATAACAGCGAGGAGGACGACGACGGGTTTGGGATTGTCTTGGACGACGACGACGACCGGGACGGGGACGGGGGAGGCGAGGCAAAGTTAGATTAGAGTTGTTAGGTGATTTTAGAAAAGTTGGGAGGGAGGTGTGTACAGTAAGTCGATTTTTTATACTGTATAATGTAATATCGTGTATGTAGTCTTATAATTCGAATGCGTTCTTCTTAATACAGGAAATGGCGAGTAGTAGTACGTACGCCTGCTCTGAGATTTCTCTCTCGCTCTCTCTCTCTCTTTCTCTCTTTTATATTTTTTACGTTCTAGGCGCTCGCATTTGGAAGACGTGAATGTCCTTCGCTTTCGCGGCGATGCCGGAAATATTTTGCGGCGTGATGAGAATGAACTGTCTGCTTAGTTCCTCGTCTCCTCTCGCGAATTCCAACAGTGAGTTCATGGAAACTTTACGCGCAACTTCGTCCATGAAAACGTCGAATTCGTCCATGGCGCGGAAAGGCGATTCGCTGAGTTCTCCCATCGCTAACGTGAGAGCGAGCGTGGTGAACGATCTTTCGCCGCCAGATAGTCCGTTGATGTTCGTGACAGTTTTGTTCTTCATCTGCACATTCATCGTCAACGTGCGATTCGTGTAGTCAACGTCCAATCCTCCTCCGCACCCGGGTTTTTTACTTAAGTGAAAACCAAAGTTACCAGAGACTTCTCTTTTTACGTTCGTGGCTACCTGTTCAAACGCCAACTTCCGTTTCTTCACCAGCTTCGACAAGAGGTTCTTTGGCTCCTTCGTGTTTTTGAGTGACCTCTTTGTCTTGTTGAGTTTACTCTTCGCCTCGTCGAGAAGATCGCGCACCTCTTCGAACGGTTGTTCGTGCATGGCCTCTTCTCTCGCAATTTTATTTTTAATAGACTGGATGTGTTTCTGGGCGGCATCTATGCCCTTGTAAACGTCAAACTCGGCTTTGTGGGCCTCGGCTTCTTCGAGCGATTTGATGCTCTCTCCAGTTTTGTCGCTTTTCGTACATTCAATGACATTCTTTTCACTCTCCACGAATTCCAGCTTTTTTTCGTCGAGCATTTTGACTTTTACGTCACGTTCTTTCATCTTCTCCTCTTTTCCGTAAGAGAGTTTTTTAAGCGTCTCCTCCTCCGTTTCGATTTTTCGAACGCAAGCACCGAGATCTGAATCGTACTTGTCGAGTTGGGCTGATAAGCCCACCTGGTTATCGATGAACGAGTCGAGTGCAGCTTTCTTGGCAACGTAATCTTCTTTTTTCTGCACGTGATCTTCCATTAACACGCGTTTCTCGTCTTCGCTATTTACCAAAGCTTCTTCTTTTTCTGCCAACTCGCGCTCGAGTTCTTCCAAATCCACTTCCGCCACATCTTGCACAGCTTCCTGCACTTCCTGTTTCTTATTTTGGTACTCGTCCAACGTCGTCCGCACGTTCCGCACGATTTTGAGGCGTCCGCTTTCAATTTTGGTCTGCTCAGCTTTCGCATCGCTCAGTGCTTTTCTCTCCCTTTCCATCGCTTTCTGCGCGTCTTTCATTTCGGTTTGAATCTCAACAAGCTTTGACTTAGCTTTCCCGATTTCGGCTTTCTTATCCTTGATCAGACGAACCGGAGAATTGAGCACTTGTCGTCTGAAGGGTTGCACTTGCTGCGTACCTCCAATTTGCCTGTAGCTGCGCATGTCCACGGTCAACGCATACGCCACGTTTTTACTCTTCGGGTGCTTCGGTTGGCCGAATCTGTGGTGCACGATCGACGCCGCTTCCTTATCGCTCGTAGTCAACATAACTCTTTCAACCTGCGCTTTATCAACCAAATAATTGAACACCGCGTTGTTCTTGAAATCTAAAACGTCCAAAACAGTTAAAAGCGAACCATCCGGTGAGTTTTCCTTCGTATTGTATCTTGGCGCATCAAAGTTCATGCAAGCAATCACCGGAACCTTACAATTTGCATCCTTGGCGATTTTTTGAAGAACGCTAACGTCTTTCGGCGAATGGACGAGAAATTTCTCAAACTCACGTCCGCAACACTCTTCAACGCAAAGGCCCCATTTATCTTGCTTGAGCAGCACGTTTGCACCAACCGGTCCAATCGGCGGTCTCGAAAACTTATTCTCGTTCTTCTTAATGACGTCTAAAAGTTTTGGCACCCACTCGCCGAATTGAGCGTTGGCGTCCTTGCTCGCGTTTTCCATCCTTATAATCGTCTGTTGCTGCTGGTTCACGCTTTGCTCTTTGCCGCGAATTCTATTAGAGATATTTCTAACCTCAAAATCAGCCTTTTTGACGCGCTCGTTCACTTCTTTCACCGCCGTTTCAAACGCTTCCTTCTCCCCGCGCGCTTTTTCGTATTTCGCTTTCGCCGCGAGCAACGCCGCGTCGTTTTGACCACTCGCATTTTGTGTCGCCGACACGGCTTTTTCCTTCTCGGTTTCCAACAACCGTTTCTGGTTATCGCGTTCTTTTACCTTATCTTTAACGTTCGCTTCAGCCCCGTCCATCGCTCGCTTTGCGCTGATCATCATACGTTCAGCCGTTTTCATCGAGTCTGTGTACTCCTGCTTCCTCAGCAAAGCTTGGCCAATCTCTTGACTTTTTATTTTCTCTATTTCTTCTCCCAATTCCTTTCTCTTGTTCTCGTATTTTTCCTTCTTCGCACCGCGAGCTTTCAACTGGGCGTCAAACTGTTGCAATTGTGCGTTGGCCTCCTCGATCTCTTCCGTCAACTTGTCCATTTCAAGCTTCATTGCGGCGACTCCGGCCCACGGAAACAAAATACGAGCCAAATGCAACTCTGTCGACAACTTTCTCTTCAACGTGAACATCTGCATCTTCGTTTCCAAATCTGCCACCAACGATTCCATTTCTGGAATAGTTTGTTCTTTTATTTTCAAATTCTCGCCCATCAGATCCAACCTATCTTTCGACGTTTGCAACTCGCTCAACACCGATTCCAAAAGTGTCGCTTTCATGTAAAAGTTGTATTTATCTCGATCCTTCCCGGTGCTCAAAAACTCTCGACTCCCATCTTGCGTCATCACGCAAATAGGATTCTCGCAATTCAAGTTCAAATGATCGCACATCCTCGCCAAATCCTCCGACTTTGTATACACGGTCACTTCCTTCTTCTCGCCGGCGCCCGGTCCGTGTCTCGTTTTCATCTTCATCGTCGACCCGCCCGTATTGACTATATTCTTCTCAATAATAATCACGTCCCCGAATTTCTCCGGCTCGAACGCGTCCGACCCTTCGTTCCGTAACTCGACGATAATCTTCGCGCTGTGCTGCCCGGTTCGAATCAAACCTTTCACGCCGTCTTTACTCGTCCTGTTCGTCTTCCTCGCCGAGGTCCCCAACGCTAACGTCAACGCGGTTAACACCGCCGACTTCCCGGACCCGTTCTCTCCGGTGATAAAGTTAATCCTTGGACCTAAATCCACGAGCAAATGTTCGTGGCACATGAAGTTCTGAAGACGGACCGATTTGATCGTCCCGGGCATGATTTCAACCGCGTCTTCCTCGTCTTTCTCCATCTCATCTTGCGTTCGCTTTTTTCCTTTTTCGCCCATGATGATGATGATTTTACTCTCTAAATTTCTTTGCCTTTTCTTCTTCTTCTTCTTCAAAGAAACAAAAAAGCCCACCGCGCGAACGCTGCCAAACTGCGGCTACTCGTCGTATCACGACCACCGACTCTTTTCTCGACCCCCGCGACAAAACACCGCGCGCGCGCGCAAGTCTGAAATGCAAAATCCTTCGTTCTTTTTTTGAAGTCTTCTTCTTCTTCAAATTTATTCGAAGCGAAAAGAAGCAAGATTTCAAATTTTTGAAAAATAACAAAGAGGCGGGATTTAATTGGTCGAATATATCTTTCGCTTTGGGAAAGAACGAACGAAGCACAAAAAAGAAGCGAATGTGCTTCAAAGAAGAGTTGTTGTTTGTTCTCGCTCTTCTGCGTCTGCATCTGCCGCGAAAACTCTCGTTGTTTGCCTCTCTCTCTTGCGTCCCGCGTTGTTGTTATTGTTGATAAAGCAAAAATGACGGTATTACACGCGACGAGTTTACGAACGACGCGTTGGAAAGAGAGCCAGTGCTGCCACTTCAAGAACGATGTTTTAGGAGGGAGGAAGAGGAAGCACCACGTGCACGCGGACGCTTCAAAGTGCGAGCAAGTGCACTCGTATTTACACACGTCTCCGAAGAGCACGATTTTGGAGCGAGCGTTTTTGGAGAGGTACTGGACGTTTATGGTGCACACGTTTTGTCCGAAATGGCTGGCGCCGAATTTAATCACCACGCTCGGCTTGTGTTTCGTGATTCTGAACGTGTCTTTAGTTTTGTACTTTTCGCCGGAGTTGGACGGGTCTTCGCCGAATTGGGTGTACGCAGTTTGCGCGGTGGGTTTTTGGATTTATCAAACCATGGACGGGATGGACGGGAAACAAGCGAGGAGGACCGGGACTGGGTCGCCGTTAGGGGAGGTTGTCGACCACGGGTGCGACGCGTTTAGCGCGTGCGCGTATGCGACTATTTTGTGCGACGCGTTTTCGTTCAACGCCAAGACGAATCGGTTGTTGGTGTGCGCGATTACGAGTTGTGGCAGATGGAATTTTGGGTTGGATACGGTCACGAGCACGTATCAAGGGTTGTTGCCGATTAACGATTTTGACGCGCAAGAGATTCAGATTATCTGTCAGATTGTGTTTTTGCTCACGGCGTATCTCGGACCGAGCGGATGGAAGGAAATTAATGTTCCGGTGCCGACGTTCGTGAGTCCTAGCGGGACGATTCCGGTTGGGTTGCTCTTCATGGGTGTGGCGAGTATTGTTTCGTATACGACGAGGTTTATAACCGTAGTGAAGACTGTCAGGAAGAGAAGACAGGTGAAGAGTGGAAGCGTTGCGACGGGAGAAGGTAAACGCAGGACATCGACGAGAGCGCAGATGAAGAAGAACGGCGGTTTACCACCGCACTGGCCGCAAGACCGTTCCTTAGCCGCGGTGTATTTGACTGTTGTTGTCATCGAGTTGTGTTTCTTCAACGCCGTTTATCATTCGAAAAACTTTATAGCGGCGCACATCTGCGCGTGCGTCATGTTTACCGAAGTCATGGTTCGCGTGATGCAAATAAGAGTGAGCGATCCCAACTTTCGCGTGTTTAACTGGACGCACGCGATAGTCGCGTTCGTCGCGTCGCAAGTAATCGAGAAGACGGACGACGTCGGGATGGGTACAGTGATTGCCGTAGCGTTGGCGACCTTTTTCTACCGATTCTTTCACTTGGTCGCTCAAGTTACGGGTTGCTTGGGATTGCATCCGAACATCTTCGTGATCAAAAAAGCTGCCGGGAATCACAAGAAAGGGAAAAAAGGACATTAATGAAAGTAATAACACATCGATGCCACGCACGCGCGCGACAAATAATAATAATACGTATCCGAGTGGTGTGTTCTGTTAAAATAATAATAATAATAATATGAAGTACCGTATACATATAAAATGATCCTACTGTTCGTAAATGAAGAAGGTGACGCTCTCTTACACTCTTTCGCACTCCAAGATGCGAGAAAAGTAAAACGACGTCGCCGTCATTTGTCTTCTCGTCACGCGAAACCCAGCCTTCTCCAACGCCTCTTCGACTTCACCTTCGTCGTGCAAGTACGCTCTGGTCGCTTTACTCGGCCCCGGAAACAATTCCCCAATTCTCTTCAAAATCGAATACGCCAACGTTTTCGGCGCGAACGAAACAATCAACTTCTTCTTACTCAAAGAAGCCAAGTGCCCCACCATCGCGGCCACGCGATCGTCCGGATAGTGAATCATAACGTCGATGCAACTCACCACGTCGTACTCCCCAGTGCACTCTTCCAACCCCAACGCTTCAAATTTCGGCGCGACAGCTGGCGCCTTCGCTCCCGCGGCGATGCTTTGATTATACCTCGTCTCCGCCTCGCCAATCATACTCGCCGAAATATCCGAAGCGCTCACGCCGGCACCTCTGTGCGCCAACGGAATCGCCAAAGACCCAGTCCCAGCGCCGGCATCACACACCGTCATCCCGTCCATGTTCTCCGGCAACCAATCCAAAATCTTATCGACCGTCTTTTGATGCCCTTGACGGATGTCCAATTGTACTTTGTTCACCTCGTCGGTTTCGCCGTAAATTTTCTGCCATCTCTCGAATCCAACTTTATCGAAATAATCGCGCACAGAAGCGGCTTCGTCACCACCGGTCGTCTCCATCATCGACGCGCGTCGTTTCGACGGATCGGTGAGCACTAACGCCGCACCGGCGGCACCAATAGCCGCGACGCCGACAACCGCCGTGGTCACCGCAGATCCGTCCGCGAGGTCCGCGATGGGTAACGCCGACGAAACCAAGGAGGAGGATCTGTTTTTTTTCGGGAAAGACGATGATGATTTCATCGTCGTCGACGCGCGAGAGGACGAGGACGACGACGGTGCGACGAGAGCGGTGGACGCTTTCGCAGATGCGGCGAACATGATGCGCTACTGTGTTCTGTTACGGATGGATGATGTTCCTCTCTCGCTTTATTTGGATGAGAAAAGTTTGTGGGGGGAAAATTGAGAGATATCTTCACACGCTTGGATAAATAAAAACAACGCGGAGAGAGAGATGCAGAGATCTGCATCGATTTAACCGACAGACGACTTTTTGGTTTTCGATGGGCAGAGCAGCTTTTTCTTTTTTCTTGCAGAGGAAATTTTTTGAGACTCCTGTGCTTTTGTGTGTTTTAAAATATCACGTGTGTGAGAGGACAACTTGACCGAACAAAACACACGCGCGCACACACAAAGAAGAAGAAGAAGAAGAAGACGCGAGACGAAGAAGAATGAGCTTTTACGCCGCCGAAGAGCGCGAACGACGACAAAAGCGGCGCGAAGAACTTTCCACGATCGGCGCGCTTCCCCCGATCACACCTCAGAAGAAAGGTAAGAAACGTATCTTTTCTCGAAAATACGCGAAAAGCATCGCGTTCGCTCTCTTTCTTTTCTCTCTCGAGATACACATCGAATGAGGTTTAGGAGAGAAGCGAGAGAGTGTTCAAATGTTCCGACGATGATGTAAAACATCCGTAATTCTTCGAATGACTTTGCCTTTGGTGGCGTTCGGTGATTACAGATACCTCTTTCTGAGTCGGAACCGCTTTCTCTACTTCTCTCCCTCTCTTCGCGTTGTTTGGCTCTTTCTCTTCGTTCGCGTCTGACATTTTCTTGATCCCGACATCATCTGCACCTCTCCGTAACAGACGAGCGCGAAAAGCAAGCGCCACCACCGGCGGTGAAACCAAAACTCGGCAGTATACCGGGCGTTGACTACGAGCTCCTTCTTCAGAAGTTTAAACTCTTCGACCACGACGTACAACGCTACGGCCCGACCGCTGGCTTGACCAGACGCGAACGCCTCGAGTCGGCGATGGCGCGAAACCAAGCGCTCGATGAAAACGCGTTGGCCGTGAAACACGCGCTCGAGAGTAAAATCGTCGACGAGGAGAATCCAACGTGGAAGTACAGCGTTTGGAAGAATAATCCTGGTTTGGATGTGGACTTTTAAATAGTTTGTTTATTAGCTTTTACATCGCGCAGTTTTAAAAGGAAACGATTTTGCTCGTATTTTCCCCATTCGACCAAGACAGCCCAACGTTTCGAAAATGTCGTCTTCCGCGACGACGAGTTCTCCTCCTCCTCCGTCGTCGCGAGAAAGCGTGGTTCGAGACCAATACGACATCGTTCGAGTCGCTGAATGGATCCACGTGAACGCGTTCCATCGAATCGCGATACAGGTTCCCGACGAATTACTCAAAGACGCCGCCAGCATCTGTCGCGCATTGAAACGCGAGTTGGACGCGCGAACGACGACGGAGGATGACAAAGATTCCACGGACGAGGGGAAGAAGAAACGACGAGAAGTGTTTGTTCTCGCGGACACGACGTTTGGTTCGTGTTGCGTGGACGAAGTCGCGGCGTTGCATCACAACGCGGACTGCGTTGTTCACGTTGGTTTTTCGTGTTGTTCAAAAACGAGCAGGTTGAACGCGAGGATGGTATTCGAGGAGAAGAGTTTAGAGGTGGACGCGTGCGCGGAGAAGATCAGAGAGCACGCGAAGAGTGTGTTAGGGGAGTCCGTGAACGTTGTGGTCGTGTTAATGGAACAAAATCGAAGCTGGTGTTCGGAGCGGATGGAGAAGGCGTTGGCGGTAGGGGAAAGCGAAGATGGTGGGAAGGTTCGGTACGTGGTGTCGTCGATGCCGCCAAACGTGATTGAACCGACGGGAGAGGCTAGGATTGGGAAAGAAGACGAAGAGACCGTTCGCCTGACATCCACGAGTGAATGTGGGACGAACGGAGAAAACGATTACGGTAATAAAATACACGTGACATTAGGCGCCGCTCAATTAAAATACGAACGCGAGATGGACAAAGATTTCAAAGATCCGAATACAAAAGCGTTCGTTTGGGTTGGCGATGCGAACTCACCGGCGTTGACGCACGCTTTGTTGATGATATCGTCGGCGACGAGCGACGCGTCGCCGTTTCGGACGAATTACGATGTCGCGCGATATTGTCCAGAGAAGGGCGAGATTGAAGCGAAAGCGATTGGGACCGAGGCGTGTCGGAGAAACGTGAAGAAACGTAACCATTCGATTGAGCGTGCGAAAGATTCGAACATTGTCGGTATTGTCGTCGGTACTCTTGGTGTTTCGGGATATTTATCGGTCGTATCTAAACTGCGTGAAATGATAGAGTCGAGCGGACGTACGTGTTATACCGTGGCGTGCGGGAAGCCGAATCCAAATAAGTTGGCGAATTTTCCAGAGATTGAAACGTTCGTGCTAGTCGCGTGCGAGTTGTGCGCTTTAGTAGACGGGAAAGATTACTTGCAAGCAGTCATCACCCCGTACGAAGCCGCGTTAGCTTTCGGGAATAAACCTTGGATTGGCGAAATCAAATTAGATTTCGACTCGTTCGAAGAGGAAACGAAAGATTTCGACGGCGTACACGACGTTCGAGCGGAACCAACCATGTCATTTCTAACTGGAACTTTACGCAAAGACGCATCCTCCGCGCTCACCGGGGACGATGCGGACGATTACGATTTACACGGCGCAAACCTTTCGTCAACGCTCATGGACGAGGAAGACGACGAGAAGGAAGAAGGGGCGACGAACGACGCCAAAGCGGCCGACGCTCTCAAACTCGCCGAACGCGCCTCTCAGGCGCTCACCTTCCGCCACGAAAACCTCCACCTGAACAAAACCACCTCCACGCCGCGCTCTGGCGCAGAATACTTGCTCACCAAACGAACCTTTGTCGGTTTAGACCCGAAAAAGAAGGTGAAAAACGACAACGACGACGACGAAGAAGGAGGAGGCGAACACCCTCTCCAAGCCGCCGAAGGCCGAAGAGGCCGCGCCGCCGCGTACGATAGCGTAGATATAAATAAATAGTATGCGAACGATAGCAGTTAGAAGAGAGATGTATGATAATAGAAGAGATGTGTAAAATTAAAGCAAAGAGATATATATAGAGCTCTCGTAAAATTTTTGCAGATGCGAAAGCTCCATTTTAGGCAGACCAAAAAGCTCCACAAAAAACAAAATGCCACCGAGAAAAACCGCAGCGGCGAAGAAAGCGGCTGCAGCTGCTGCCGCCGCCGAGAAGGCCGAGAAAGAAGAAGCTAAAGAAGAAACTGTTGTCGATGATCCTCCTCCTTCCGCTGAAGTCGGCGATAAACGAGAGCGAGAGGAAGAAGAACCGCCGGCAAAAGAAGAGGAGAAAAAAGCAAAAGTGGAATCGGAAAATGGCGGCGAGGAGGAAGTGGATCCTCCATCTGCTTCGGCGGCGGTGATGGCAGAGGAAGCGGAGGTGGCGGAGAAGAAATCACCCACGTGGACGCCGGTGAAACTCGGTCCGAAAACGTTCGACACGCCGGAAGACGCGATCAAATACATCTCCTGGTTGTTAAACACGGTCACGATGCATCAAGACTTGAACGATTACGAACGTTTGGTGGTTGAAGGGATGTTGAGGCGAGGACACGAGGACGCGGAGAAAAAAATCGGCGAGAGCGGGATTAAATCCATACAAGTGAAGGTGCACCAGGAGCATGATTCGAAGTGTTATTACGTGGTGAGGAATGACGGGTCGAGGTCGGATTTTTCGTACAGGAAGTGCGTGGAAGGGTGCTTTCCCGGATGGGATAAAAGCAACGCGAGCAAGAGCGAGTATAAACCGGAAGGGAGAGGAAGGCACGGCGGAAGAGGCGGTGGTAGGAGACACCATGGCGGCGGCGGCGGTGGTGGTGGTTACAGACGCTACTAATTTGTGATACTAAAGCTAGTCGTTAATACTTTTTATATGCTACTATATATCTAAAACGCGTGCTATTTAGTGCGGGACCATGTCCATGGCTCGAATATCAACGATTGTTGGGAGTTTTTGACGATGCCCTCGAAAATGCTCGCGATCGAGCTGGTTATCTGCGTGAACTTTATACTTCGCGTCGTCCAACAACGGTATCTTTCCGATTCGTTTCTCTTCTTCGCGAAAGAATTCTTTGCACTCTTCTTTCATGTCTTTGATACTTTCGCGAGACATTCCAGAAGTGTCGAATTCACATTTCGGTCCCATTTGTAAAAAATCATCGCGGAGTTGGCGTTTAGCTTCCCTCAGTCTCATCACTTCCGCGTTATCTACGTGAACTAAGTTATTTCTCATTCGGTGTTCGCGAACGTGCCTTCTCGCGTCGTTAAAATCCGCGGAATGGTGTTGTCCGGTGGCGATTCTTTTCGCGAGAGCCTCCATCAATCGTTCGGTTTCTCTTTCGTACTCGGCGGACCCGACGCGTTCGTGCGACGGAAAAATACCGCCCGAAAACGTCGTCTCGCGACTGGAATGGAACTTTTCGCGACTATTATAATCGCCTTTTTTCGCCGCGTCCACTTCCAGTCGAGCGTTTTTCATCGACTCACTTTCTCCGATTCTCTTTTCAACACCTAATCCATCCATCATCGTCCTTTTCCTGTACCATAAATACATAATCGTCCAAAATAAGACGACGCTTATAACCACTCTCGGGACAACCAAGCGTCGCGTCCGTTTCTGCATCTTCTTCCTCGACTCGACGTAATAACTTTTCATATCCGAAGCTTTGTCCCCTCCTCTTCCTCCTCTCCCGTACGTCGACGACGCTCCGCCGTTCCTATTTTTACTACTTATCCGTTTCCTATGACTATATCTACCGTTACTCCCTACCGCTCTCGCGCATTCGACTAAAGACATTCCCATCCGTGTACACCGCTCCAAAACCAAACGCATCTTCTCCGCGCACTTCGTCAAGTCTATTTCGATCGATTTTTCCGAACTCCCAATGATGGTTCCAAACAAAAGCATTTCCTCATCATCACCACCTTCCTCCTCCACCTCCTCGTCGCTAAACGTCCCGTCGTCAAACGACACCACTCGATTCTTCTTACCAAGTCTCGACTTCGTATCTTTATCACCACCACGCGTGCCGTTCTTACGCAAAGAAGACGACATCGTCGGTTGCTTTCTCGGTGGCGTCGTCGAATCATCATCATCATCAAAATCATCATCTTTTTTACCTCGCTTCTCTTCGTCTTCTTCTGTATTCTCATCCTCCTCGTCCTCAGAAGAGGAAGAATCAGTCGCGCTTCGCCGAAACTCGAATTCGAACCGAGGCACTCCGAGTGCCTTTAACGCGCTCAGCATGCCATGTATACACTCGCTCTATAAAAATCTCTCTCCCTTTTAAACTTTTTTGTGTGATGTTTTTTTTCTCCGTCTTGTTGTTGTTTTGAAGCTTTTTGAGCAGCTTGAGCTCCTTCTGAGTCAGCATAAATTATATCTTCACAGGAGCGAATTCATACGCATAATAATACACACACTCACACGAACGAAAGAACGCATTTGCAACGCATCACGCGCATTTGCATATACGCACACACAAACAAACGAAAGAACGCGTTTCGGATTTTTTGAATTCTTTGGAGAAGAGATACAAATAAAAAGCGATACAAATTGGAGAATGATGTCACGGATTGGGTGTTTTCGTCGGGGGTTGCCGTCTGGTTCTTCGTGTTCTTCCTCGTGTTCTTCTGCTTTTGCGGAGGGGATTTACGATGTGCGGCGACGAGTGCTGAGTAGTAGTAGCGATGTGGTGTATGGTGGCGCGGCGATGGCGTCTTCTTCTTCTTCTTCGAACACACCAACCGACTACGCGAAGCAAGCGTTTAACAACCCTTTAATCAAGCACGCCGGGGAACAACTGTTATATTCTCGACCGAAGACGATAGCGCTGAGCGGTCCGGCTGGGTTTTTAGGGAGCAACGTCGTGGATGCTATTTTGGACGCGCACGAGTTTCGAAGGGCGAACGGGTTAGATCCAGGAGAGTTGTTATTGTTGTCCTCCAGTCCAGGGACGCTGATGGCGCGATTGACGAGTCAGTTGGGAAGTCAAAGGTTGAAGACGGTGAGAGCGACTCGGGTGGATTATTATCATCAACACGACGTGGATTCGTGGCACGACCAGCTCGGGTCGCTCGGATTGGGTGGGTGTAACGCGGTGTTTGCAAATTTAGCCGGTTTAGCCGGACCGGTTCCAGGGAAGCCGGATTCGATGATGGCGGTGAATTATCGCGCGCCGGTGGCCGCCGCGAGGGCGTGCGAGGCGTTGGGATTCGGGCATTTCGTGCAAAGCTCGACGCAAGCGACGAAAGCGGAGAGAGCCGGGCAGGTGCCGTATTCGAGGTGGAAATCGATGACTGATTATTCATTGGCGAGGTTAGAGAAGTTACCGGTATCGATCACGAGTTTAGGATTGTTGTACAGTTCGAAGAGTGGCGCAGTCGGGCAGAGAGGGGATTTGTTGAACATGACGGATTTGACGCTGTTGCCGTTGACGCCGATTATGGGCAACGGAACGGCGCCGCTGCAACCGCTGGAGGTGGCAGACGCGGCAAATAGGATTGCTTTTTTGTGTTTGACAGAGTTTAGTTCAAGGGCGACGCAACGGTACGATTTGAGGCGAATGCCGAGCGGTGGGTGGGGTTCGGGTAGCTCGAGTAACAACAACACGACAACAGTGAGAGTTGGGAGCATTAATAACACCACAGGAGACGTGGCGGCAAATAGCAGCAGCAGCAGCAGTAATAGTAGTATTAGTAGTAGTAGTAGTAGTAGTAGTACCGCAACGTACGACGCGGACGACGGCATGAACAAAATGTGGAACAAAGACTCGTGGAAACAACTCGTCACGAATAATCAGAGGCATTACACGTTGCGAATGTACGACGCGGTCGGTCCGGAAATTATGACCATGCTCGAACTCAACGAAAAGTTTGCGAAAATCAACAGCACAAAATTGACGCCGGTGTTTGTCGATTACAGAAACTTTGAGCGCGTGCTAAACGTCGCGTCGTTGGGGAACTTGAACCGACAATTTGTGAGTCTTTTGCGCTCGGAGCAAGCGACGGAGAAACCAATCGTCGGGAACCCGAGCGAGTTTGAGCAATTACTAGGGAACGACGCTCGATTACTTCGATTGGATGAAGTCGAGAGAAACTTTCGACGTCGGTTTCCGTATTGGAGCACGTTGAAGTGGGCGTTTACAAATTACGGCGTCATAGAACCTGGAATTTCCTTAGGATTAGAGATTACCGTGACGTACTTGTTCGGTAAACAAGCTGGGAATCCGGACAATTGGATCAAAACGAGAGGAGGTATTGGCTTGGTGGCGTTATGCGCCATCGCCGGAGGGTCGGCGTACTTAGGTGCCGAGTTTGCAAACGTCATCGTCGCGTTTACGCCGCCTTCCTTAACACCACCAACTCCTCCTCCAACGTCTGCATGAATGTATTTATAAACGAGTGCTCGGCGCTTCTATACCTAAATGTATTTTTATTCTCATGTGTTGTACACAACCTATAGGTACAAGAAAATTACTAAAGTACTCTAAAGCTCGTCACGATATCGTCCAACGATTGCGCCTCCTCCCCGGTACCGCGTTCCAAGTCCGTTTCAACTGTCAAAGTGAACAACACGTTATCGTGCACGCACACCCTCGTCCTCACAATTCTATCCACAAATTTCACCTTCTTCGTATAACTGACGTCGTAATACGTCGTCCCGTCCACGGTACCTTTTTTCGATTCTTTCAAAATCGCGTTTGCGCCTTTATTCCTCTGATTCTCCCCCGCTACCAACTTCTCCGCCACCGCGTCGACGTCGCCCAAGTCTTCCGTCTTCGAGAAGAGCGGTTGCTTCGTGTTCGGATCGATCGGACTGCTTTGTTTGCTCAAAGTAATCGTGTTCCCGGCCAAACCGAACCGGGAATCTCTAATTAGAAGTTCTAAACCGTTCGCGCCAGATAAGCGTCCTTTATCGTAATCGACGTCTACCTCTTTGTAAAACCCAGGCGCTCGCAGCGTGAACGTTTTGAACGTGAATTCGTTGAGCGGTGGTGCACCCACAGTTTCATCCTCCACGTCTTCGGATGCCTGGACGTCCTCCCGAACAAAACTTTCCGCGAGGACGCACGCTGCCGCGCCAAACAACACACTCCTCGCAACACCAACCATCACCGCTCTTCTTCTTCGTACTGGCGGATTGAGCGCGACATCACTCGTGCTCGCATCCTTCTCGTCTCTCTGTTCTTCTTTAACTTCTTTTGGATAATGAGATACAGTTGATGATTTCCCAAGCGCGCCGCACATCCCGCCCCCGTTGTGACGCCGAATAAACCTTCTTCTCTGCGGCAAAGAGGAGGATGAGGCCACTTTTACTCCTCCTCTTCCCCCTCGCGCCGCGTTGTTTTGGCAGGGTTTGAGCGTCGTCGTTAAAGCGTTCATTATTTGTTGCAGAATAAGGAGAGTTGTAGGAAAAATTGTGTGGAATATCTCGCGGAAAAATTGTTATAAAAACGCCTTTTTTTCAGATTCGTCCTAAAAATACACGCGTTGACCACCGCTCGAAGAGAGAGAGAGAGATGTGCCCCGAGGACGAGAACGAGAACGAGAAAACGCCGGAGCCGCTACTGCTGGTGACGAGGAGCTCGGAATCGGAGGAGGATGAATCGTTCGATCTCGTTTGGCAACGCAAACTCGCGCGAAGAGCGGAAGAGAAAGCGGAGAGAGAAAAGAAACGAAGAGAGAAACTGGAGAGGAAGTTGGTAAAACAGAGCGAGGAGAACGAACGGTTGCGGTGGGAAGTCGCGAGAGCGAAACGAGCGATGCGGACGATGACGAGAGAAATAGAGAAGCGGGGAAACAGCGATGACGAAAAAGAGGAGGAGGAGGACGAAGGGAACGATCATCGCGAGGAAGAAATGGTGGCGGTGCTGGAAAAGTTGGCGGCGTGCGATGAAGACGAGGACGTATCGACGAGCGGCGAAACGAGGGAAGGTGAGGGAGAGCAAGGAAAGGTAATGCTTGTTCTCGATGACGAAAAAGACGCCGAATATTTTTGGTCGGTAAACGAGGATGGTCGCATGAACGAGGATGCTCGACCTGGGCGCGATCGATGCGTTGTTGTGTCTGCGCGAGAGGAAGGATTCGGTAAACGCGAGAACGACGACGACGACGAGGAGGATTTCTTCTCCTCTGAAAGAGCTCAACGTGTCGAGCAGAGTAAAACTGCCGAATCGAAGAATAAATGTGAAATTGCAGTATACAAAGACCTAGACGATGAAGAGAGATCCTTACTTGGTGGGCGAGATGCAATGGAGATTGAACCGATGCGCTCGAGCGATTGCGCGACTCACATTCTGTTACTCTTGTGCGAGATCGTGAGATTTTTACGGATGGAATGTTTGCCGTTTGACGACGACGGCGACGACTACATAGGCATCGAGGACACAATGACCAACGGTATCGAGCGAAACAAAGCAGAACGCGTACCTTCACTGGATTCGAGAAGATTCTCGAGAATGAACTCCACAGTGCTCTCGCGTTCGTCGATACACGTGCGAAGTAATAGCAACGCGACGAGTGCGAATAGGCGCATCTCGACTATTTACGATAGTAAACCGAGCATCTGTGGTGGCGTGCATAAACGCTCCACATTTTTCCGCAAGCAAGGAGAATTGAACTCTGCAAGTTCTTCGCCATCGATTCAATACGACTTGTTACGGTTCGTTAAATCGTGGTTCATCAAGTCCCACGGGTCTCACGAGCTCGCCACGTGGCACTTGCGAGCGTTCGCGGTGACGTTGCGAAAACTCAGAAAAATCAATATTTGTAACGCCTCGACATCTTCCATAGCAACAAGTCACACGCCGTTGGCGAGAATGTTTTCGCGCTTGATGGGATGTTGTCAGCCTTTACGCGCGGACGAGCGAGTGTTTGTAATGACTGCATTTTCTGCGATGCTGCCTCCAGAACGAAGCGCGATGAAAGTACCGCTCTGTAAAAAGACCCAAACGCCGATGGTTTTCCTCGACGAAGCCGAACGAGGTATTCACTACGCGTTTCGACGGAACAAGATACCAACACAACTGCGAAGTGCGTTGCGGAACCACTCGGTATCGAGCGATGGCTATAATTTTCAGGATTTGCAACAAAAATATTTTGCCGGGTTGAACGACGATCGATACGCGATTGATGTGGGAATAGCGTTGGATCTCGCGTTGACTGAACTCATTCAACTCAAAAAGATGGCTAAAGTCAAATTTTCGGAAACATTCGATGCAGTCTTTCGACACAGAGTTTCTAAACCTCTCATGCACCGACCAATCGTGAGAACTTTGCTTAAAGAAGCTGGCGCGAGCGGTGAGGAAGCCGACGCACTCGCTGCGGAAGTTTTCGAGGCGTGTCACGAAGAAACGAAACGCACGATGTTGAAACAGCGCAATGGTATAGTCGATACAAATTTAGAAGGAGTAGATGCGGAGTTAGCACTCGAAATGGGTGTGCTATCGAAAGGTATCTTTGCGAAGTGTGCGAGTGAAATCGTCCCGGGCATATGCCTCAATGATACTGCCAGCGAAAACAACAGAGACGAAAACAACGAAATAATACCATCCAACAGCAACATCAACGATACAATCACGAACGAGCACACTAGCCCCATACAGTTGGATGGCGGAGAGAACTCTTCAATATCATCACCACTGTCGATGGCAACCGTCGCCGCTGCCCCCGCGTCATCGGCATCCATCGAAGTCGTCCTCTCCTTGGACGCGCTCGCGTACGCTTGGAACAAAACCGAAGCTTTCATCGACAAAACGCTCGCCTCTCGTGCAGAGACAAACTTCATCGGCGACGATGTCGTTGATACCAGTCGCTCCTCTTCTACATCGTCCTCTTCGAAAACATTCGCGCTCTTCAAAGCCCAACCGGCGGACCCTCAAAAACGTCGAGACGTGAACGAACTCTTCGAGCGGGCGGAAAAACTCCGCCGCACGATGTCGTACGCCTTGCGCGCAGCTCGAGCGCTCTCTCGCGGCACTACTCGCAGCGCCTCTTCCTCCTCCTTTGCTTCAGGGACATCCCCTCCCTCCTCCGCCGCCAACGCCAAATCCTCCTGCGACGAAAACGTCAAAACCGCGTGGTCCACGTACTGCGGGGCGACGTGCGCCTTCGAACGCGCCGTCCAAGCGCACCGCGCGGCGTTAGGATTGGGGCTACGAGACGATGATAGCACAGGCAATAGTAGTAGTAGTAGTAGTAGTAGCAGCAGGAGCAGCAGCAGCGCGTCGTGCGGGTCGTTTTGGTTTTAGTGTGTTCGCGTGCGTCGTATCGGCAGCGTTTGTTTATACTCTTTCTCTGCCCTTTTCTTCTCTTCTCTCGTATTTTTCGCCCAAAAATCCTCAAATCAGAGAAAAAGGGAGACACGCGCTATCTCTTCCTCTTCCCTCGACACTCACTTTAAGCGCGAGTATTTCGTGCACTCGTCGCGTATTAGCGAAACCGTTCGTTCGCGTTTGATTCGTGAACTGTCTCACTCTCTCACTCTCTCACTCTCTGGGTTTAGGGAAAAGAAGGAATTGGCAGGCGGCAGGCACCCTTCACCGCCGCCGCAAATTCGTACATTGAATAGGAGAGGAAACAGAGCTTTTAGCGCATTTCACGCACCAGGAGTGGGAATTCGAGAGGGTAAAGACAAAGCGAAAGAGAGATGAAGAACACGAAGTTTGCGAAAGCGTTGGTCTCCTCCGACCGACACACGCGCGATAAAACCTTCGAACGATTGAGGAAGTGGCTGTGCTCTCAGAAATCGCTGGACCATCTGTCCATGAAGAAAGTGTGGAAGGCTTTGTTTTACGCCGTGTGGCACTCGGACGGGAGAGAGGTGCAAAGAGAATTGGCGACGTCCATCGCGTCCGTGATGCACTCGTTGAAACCACAGATGGCTATTTTATACGCTTCGGTGTTCTTTTGGACGATGCGAAACGAGTGGGCCGGCATCGATAAACACCGGTTGGACAAGTATTGCGTGCTGGCGAGGCAGATGCAGAAGCACGTGTTTCAGTATATGCAACGGAGAGATTGGGAAACAAACGTGAGTCAGAACGTGGCGAATAGGGTGTACAGAGATGCTTTGTTTGGGGAAGATGATCATATCACCGCGATCGATGTGGGGATTAAGTTACACGTGGCGGAGGCGTTCGGCGAGGAGATTCGAAGGTTCGACTTGAAGGAGAATGATGAAAAGAAGAAAAACAAGAGCAAGAAGAGCAAGAAGGGCAAGCGCAGTAGCGATGGAGAGAGTGATTCGGATGACGACGACGATAAAGAAAACGTGGACGTCACCGATGATGAGGACGATTTCGACGCCGGGGAGGCGCCGCCGCAGGAAATTATCAAAATGCTTCTCGTCGCGTTCATGCACGGCATGCGACATGAAACATCGTTTAGCTTCCTCAAACGGTGCGCGAGCGATGTGTTTGACGTGTTTTGTCCGACGAACGTGGATACACGAAACGCGCCGAGGAACAAAAATGGGTGGGTGTTGAACGCGACGCATATTAAAGACTTGGCGAGGGTGGCGATTGAGCTCGGCGCTGGGAACGGTTGTCCAGAGACGTCCCGAGAAGCGCTGTACGAGTTACACACGGACTTAAAGAAAGCAACTGTGGTGGCAGAGAAAGCGCCGTCGATTGAGTTGAAGAGGGATCAAAAGTTGACGATTAAAGTGGCGAATAGAATCATGAGCGAAGAGAAATCTTCGTCATCGAGTTCGTCATCGTCGTCGGAGGAAGAAGATAAAGAGGAAAAAGCCACCACTAGCAGTAACAAGAAAAAGAAGAAGAAGAAACGCGCAGAGATTCGCGTCATTGACGATGAAGACGAGGAAGAGCAACCGGAGAAGAAGAAACAAAAGAAGAACAAAAAGAAAGCTGAAAAAATATTCGAGGAAAACCCGTTCGAGAAGGCGCAGCAAGAAAAACACGCGTTGGCAGTAAAAGTAGCACCGGCAGCAGTAACAACAACAGAGGAAGATGCTGCTGATGACGACGAGAAGCATCCGCCGATGAATGGTCACGTCATCTCCGCTCGACGCGCGTTGAACTTCAAACCGAAGAAGTACCAAGATAAAGGAAACAACGATTCCCCTTCTTCCTCGCCGTCCGCCTCGCCGTCAAAAAGACTATCGTGGAACCTCAAAGGCATCACCCGGTCCTTCCCGTCCGGCGCTATCGATACTTCCAGAGGTGTCCAAAACATTAAGATGTCCACACCAACGAAAGGATTACTCAAGCCAATCCACGCGATCGGTAAAGGCTCGCCCTCGGCGTTTGTCAAATCGAAATACTTCCCCGGCCCGCCGGCTTCGGCGCCCATGCAACGAAGAGCCCAGTCCATGTACTCCGCACACGACGAAGACAGCGACGACGACCAACGAGAAGACCACATGATTCTTGGCATTAAGAAGAATACCGAGAAACATCAAAATCAGTCCTCGGGAACAACCGCCGTCGGGGAGAAGAAGAAAAAGAAAAAGAAGAACAAAAACAAGAACAAAAAGAATAGCAACAGAAGGATGACGATGTGATGACACCTATTACAAATTAAAGATATAGAAATATAAAGCCATCGTTCATCGCGTGCGAATCCTCCATCTCGGAATCTATCGAGATCGATGCATCAAGAAAACTCGCTCTCTCTTTCCCGCGTTCGCTCGCGTACGTTTACCGCTACACTCTCCTTTTTCGCTTGAATTTACTTCACACTAAAAATTCAAAAAACACTTAACTCTCGAACATCATGCTCCGAGAAATCAACCACGAGCTGGTGAATGCCTCGTCGATGGACTCGAACGCGTATTACACCAAACGAAGCGCATCCTCTCGCGTGAAATCGCCGGCGTCGTGTCCGGTGACCATTGCCGCGCCGCAAAAGTTTGAGAAGACGAAGAAAAAAAGTTTGTTTGTTTCCAATTCTGAAGCCGATGGGGGAAAAAGAGACGAAGATGAATTGGAGTTAAACGGCGCTTCGATGGTGCCGAAACCGGTGCATGCGTTCGCCAGAAAAGTGGTTAAAGTCGTCTCATCGTTCGCGAAGAATGGCAGATATACCGCAGACGAGGAAGAGACGGAGGAGGATTTGGTCAATCCTTCGCCGTTGTCTTGGCATAAAAACTGTAAAACGACGTTTGGCATCGCGAGCAACAGTGAGAAAGGGACGAAAATTTCAGTGTTTGATCGAAGGCGGAGCGTAATGGAGATTTTAGAGCAAATGTCGTCGTCGGGTGGTACCGTTCCTTCGGCGCCGTTTTCTCCGTCGGCGTCGAAAGTGACCAAGAAAAGAGGCGCTACTGCGCCCGTGAGTTTACTTTCCGCGCCGTGTTCGACGCCGAGCGTGGCGAACGAGACGACGGTGGCGATGGCGTTTCGGCCGGATCATCCGAACGAGATCGCGGTGACTACGAAGGAGAGCGGTGGGGTGAGATTATTTTCGAAGGTTCTCTCATCCTTTGCGTCTAATAATAATAATAGTAGTAGCGCTAGTGATGTAACGACGTGGAAGATTGAAAGATTGCCAAACGACGAGACGGAGACGCTGTTGGATTCGGCGGTGTCGGACGTGATAGGCGTGCGCGTTCTCGATAAACTCGCGTGGTCGCCAGATGGGTCGTTGTTAGCGACGGCGAGTTCAAGGGGGTCTACCATTCGTATTTGGGACGTGAACGCGAAGAAGAGTACGGCGATGTCCTCCGGGAACATGAGCGGTTTGTCCTCGGTTATTCGATCGATTAAGCGAAGAAAGACGTTTCGAGTGCCAAAATCGAAAAGTGAAATTATGAAAGCGTTCTCCTCGATTGATTCGTTCAAGGAAACGCTCGTGCCGATTGAAATCGATACAAAACGGAACGGAATCATCTCGTTGGCGTTTAGTGGGTCTGGTCGACACCTCGCGTCGGTTTCGAAAGATGGCGCCTTGACAATTTGGACGAAGAAATCGGGCGTTTGGTCGGAGAACGGATTCTCGTCGACTGGGAAAGTGACCGCGTTTGCGTGGGGGCCGTCGCCGAAAGCGGCGGCGAGGCGTGGAAACAAGAGAATTCGAGAGTACGACGAAAACGAAATTGGCTTGTGCTGCGTCGAAACCGCGATAGGAGGTGTTGCTTTAAAAAGCACGGACAAGAGACACATCTCGTGCGCGGCTTTACAAGTCGCTCCAGACGGGGCGACACGAGCGGCGCTGCCCATCACCTTTCCAAAAATCCCAGGTGAAGGTGATTCTTCCGAAGCGGCGGCGATTACGTCGTGCGCGTGGGATGATACGGCGTCGCGATTGGTGTTTGGACACGCGGATGGGAAAGTTCGAGTGTACGCGACCATCGTTCACCCGGTGTTGACTGTCAGAGCTATCGGTACGTTTTGCAGAGAGAAAGAAGACGAGGAAGACGCGCTCGCGGATGACGAGGAGGGGAAACCATTAGGGGCGAAAGCTATCGCCGCTTCTATGCAATTCTCGTCCGGTGACTCGTCGGCTATGCGCAGATTAAACGATCGGGCCATCGTAGATAGAATCTTAGCAGTATCGTGGGGGGACGGCGCGACGAGTTTTGTTCCGATGGCGTTCTCCGCATCTTCTGCGGTGTAAAAATAATGATAAACAAAAAGTCTATATCTTAGCTGACAGAATACAATTACTCAAACGCTTGAGAAGCGCTGTGCTCATTTCCAACCAGTACGCGTCGCCGAAAACCATCTTGGGACCTTTCACGGCGATAACGAGAGCAGTTTCCAAATCACCAACTTCGTATTTCTTTTTCGGATAATCTTCCTCGCACACAATCTCGCAGCATCTCGATATCTCTCGCGTAAACCTGGTCCTCTTCTGACTTTCGAACGCGGCGCGCAAACATCGCTTACACGCCCATGACATTGCTTTTTCACTTCCATTCTCAATTGCCGAATCGACATCTTCGAGCAATGTAAGGTTTGATGTTCGCACAGGTGCCATTCGTGATGACGACTTTGGAATATCCTCGCCGCTCACGCAAAGCGAAGATGTGGCCAACGTAAACAGTTGCTCCGCGTTCAGTTCGTCGCGATTTTTTTCAAAGCGGACGTCGACTTTTTTAGCGAATGGGAACTCTTGGGCGCGGACATCTTCCAGTTCCGAGCGTAAATCTTGCAATTCTTGTTCATTCGGTCGTTCATTTTCAAATACGACAATCAAGTCGCAATCGGATTCGAAATCAACCGCGGCGCCTCGAGCGATTGAGCCACGCACGCAAATCGACGAAATATTTTTCGTTCGGGCGACTATGCGATCGGACAAAGCTTTTACGCACACTTTCCATTTCTCTTGTACATTTCTTTCAAACGTTTTGGTTTCACAGAGCTTCGGACACTTGCCGTCCTCATCTAAATCAATGACGGCAAGATTAAATCTCGACGGAAAATCCGGATTAACCATTCCCGAGGAATACAAACGACTCAGCGCCTTCGTGCCTTTGTCTCGCGTTTTTGCCCATTTTGCGAAACGCAACGCGTAGGATGTATCCGTATTTACACCACTTGATGCGTTGTAAATATAACGACGCGTGATTGATACCGAATAATTCGTCTTATTCGACGATTCAACGTGATGTAGCCATCGCGGTGGGAAAATCAAAACATCGCCCTCCGAAAGAGTTGCCTCATACGCGCGTAATCCATTTCTAATGCGCTCATCATCGATGGAGAGCTGTGAACGTCTTCTCAATGGATGCCAATCGGGATATAAGTAACATTGCGAGAGCCCAGAAAATGGCGCAAACAATAAAAAAGTCTTCTCGCCTTTCAATTGCGTCAGAGTCGAAATCGAGGCGTCGAAATGGAGCGGCGATACGCTCCCTCTTTTTGACAACCAAAGTCGGAGAGGTTGCGACTCCACGAACTCCTCGCTGTTTTCAAACGACGTAAACACGCGCGAGTAGTCATGTTCCATCTCGTCTTTCAAATTAGATGGCAATTCGGATTGAATATACGCTCCGTCTCCTGAATACTCCAACACGCGCGATAATCCGTTTGCGAATGGCATTTGTTGCGTAAGCGAAGGCGGTTGAAACTTTCGATTCCGTATCGCTTCGTGCGATTGCTCTGCGTACACGAATGCCTTCGCGTTCCTTCGTCCATTGTTACCACTTGAAACTCCATCCTCCATTCTCACTCTTACCGTGGTCTGAAACAACCCTCCCGTCCTCTTCTCTTCCTCCTCGTGCGCTTCCAACAACTTGCGCAACGTCCACGACGAAGCGCTTCCTTGCCGCGATTTCTCAAACGCGTTTTGAATGAGCACCGGTTCGTGTAAGCATCGAATAAATTTCTCGTCCAAGAACTCGCTCTTATTATTCGCATCGCTCAAATCAATGGTCGCGACGTGCCCGTAAATGTTCATCTTCGAACCGCTGCCGTTCTCGTCCTCAAAGTCACCTTCTGCCGTTTCGTTCTCATTCTTCGCATCCAACACGTCCAGCTTTGCGAGCACGCGAACGTAATTCGCCGCGACGTACTCTTTCACACCACCATTTCGATACGCACCACTCTCGCCTTCATTTCTCATCTCTCGCTTGCCAACTCTCCTTCGTATTCTGTCTCCTCTTTTGAGGTGTTCTCGTTGCCCTTCCTCTCGCGCATTCCAAAGCCTTTGATTTCCCGTTAGGTGTTTGGAAAGATGAAACGAAGAAAGACATCTTTGCGCGTTGTTCATCTCAGATTATCGCACTCTCGCGAAAAAGTCTTAAATCTCTCTCTCACTCGCTCGTGCGCGCGTTCTCGTCGAGTTCATCTCATCTGCGTTCAATGAAAAGGGTGTGTTATGGTATGACTGCGATGTGTTTTCTTTATGAAGAAAGTTTGGATAAAATGGAAGACATGTCTGTCGTCATTCCATCCGAACAACGCGCGCAAAAAGTAAAGCACAGATACAGACGTTGATCAGGAAAACGTCGCCACCCCGAGGAAGAGAAACACGACGAGTCACACTTCTGCACGCGAGAAACGATGGGGACGACGATGCTTTCGACGACGAATGTTTTCTGCGTAAAGATGACTGCGTCCAAAACGTCATCACTCAAAGAGAGTTCGCGACGATATAGACGACGACGACGACGGAATGATGATGGATTCGCGACGACGACGACCAGAGCGAAAGCAGACGGCTCCAAGGAGAGCAACATTTTCGATAAAATCGCCAACGAGGCGAACAAAATGCTCGACGTCATGGAAGGCGGGCCAAAGTTACGGAAGTGGTACGGCGAGGATTCCTCGGTCGGGAAAGATGGCGAAGTGAAAAGAGAGAGAGAAGAAAAGGAGGAAAGTTTAAGGAAAGAGGAACGAGAGATGCAAATGAAGATGGACAGTGAAGAGAGCGCGTACGGGAACGAAGAGGAAGAGATGAGTTCTCCGAAGAGAGCTATTTATGTGCTCGATTCTGGATCAAAGCTCGGCGACGCGGTGGTCATGCAACTCGTGCTCGCGAAGTTGGACGTGAAGGTGGCGTGCGAGAACGTGGAGGCGGAGAGCGCGAGGTACGGGCCATACGTCGACGTCGCGGATTTAGGGGACGCGAAGGCGTTGCGTCGATCGTTGGCTGGTGTGAGGTCGGTGATTGTTCCCGCGGGTAAGTTTGACGAGTCGTTCGCGAAATCGTGCAAGGAGAGCGGGGTGAAGCACATCGTGCTGTTGTCGACCGCGAAAGCGAGTAAAGGGAACGTGTTGAGCATGTTTTTGGACGACGAAGGCGCACGGGCGAGAAAAGAGGAGAAGAGAGAACAATTGGCTAGAAGTTTGGGGATACCTTTGACGATTATTCGCCCAGTGGACGTGGTGGATGAACCAACGAGAGGGAAGACGATGGCGTTCTCCAAGGAAGACGGACGATTGAGCGGCACGATTTCAATCGAGGATGTCGCCGTGTGCGCGGTCCGAGCGTTAGCGCAGCCGCCGAAGAAAGGTAGCGACGCGATTGCATTCGAGATTGCGACATCTAACGAGACCGGTAAGACGGATTGGAAAGGGCAGTTTGCGATGTTGAAAGCTTAAAAGTTAAAGTGCTTGTAATTTATCATTTTCTAGCTCTAGCTCGGGTTGTTGTTACTAAAAATGTTTACTATTCGTATAAATTAAGTTTAAGGGTTTGCTATCGTTATCAACTCTTGCGGTTTACACGGCGCGCGACACATCGGGCACTCTGGTTTCTGTTGGCAACACTCCACCGCGCACTCCCAACACAAACAGTGTCCGCACTTCAACGCGGTTGGGTATTTCGTAGGGTTCAAACATAACGGACACGGTATATCATGCCAGGTGTACCGTTTGGCATCTTCGTCGTCGGCTCGATCAAAGTCGTTCGATAATCCGTTGCCGCCGAAACTTGGAAGCATGTTTGCGTCGTCAATGACTGAAACTGGATTTACGCTTCCTTTTCGTCTCTCCTTTGCTTCGTCTCTCGATCTATCCCCACATTTCGTCACGCCGTCCGCCTCAAAAAAGCCAAACTCCTCCGCCGCTTTCGGTCGTCTTCCTTTTGTCGCTTTCCCGCTCAAATGTAACTTATACCTACGCTGTCCTTCATTAAATACTGCGTATGCTATTTGCAACGCGACCAGCTTTGACAGCAAAGAATACTGCGCCCTTGGCTCTCCCGGATTCGGGTTCACAAACACCCTCTCCATCCCGGTCGCCCAGTTCGTCCAAGAAACATACTTTCCGAACGCGTAAAAGAGCATCAACTGCGTCAAAGGTCCAAATCCTCCTCGGTCGTTGACTCCTTTGAGCGCTGGATTCGTCGCAGTTGCATTCTGCGGCGCGTTTCCGAACACCCACGCGTACGCTTTTAAGAACTGTTTTTTCAAAGCGCTTTTGTTCCTCTCCTTCTCCTTATCGCCGCTGCTACTCGTACTACCACTACTATTACTACTAGCACCTAACAAAGACTGTTTTTCAAACGCCCCAACTCCGGAAACAGCGTTCCTGGACGCATTTTTCAACCGTCTCCCGATCGGTTTCGCCAACGCCTCCAACGCGACCAACGCCCACCGTCGCGAGGCGCTCGGGATGTCCCCTCTCGCGTCCGCGATGAAAAGATCCGTGTATTCTATAAATCCGTGTAAATGATGAACGAGAGAGTAACAGAGTGCATATAAAAACAGAGAGGGAGAGAGAGTCAGTATTCAATCGCGAGTTCAATACAATCAAAGAATCAAAAGAGAAATTTTAGTTCCTACCTTCCCCGAGCGTTTGCGAGTTGCACCCGGTGGTGAATGCAAAGTACAAGAAATCACCGAAAGATTCGATGGCATCGAGTTTGTCGTTCCAGAACTGCGGGCCGAATAACAGCCGAACGGAATCAGAGACGGATTCAGATATGAGCTGTTAAAGTGCGCACGCACAGAGAGAGGGAGAAAATGGATCGAAATGTCAGTCTTTTTTGCACGTGAAAGCGCGTCATTTGATTTCTATAGGGGATTTCATTTTTCCAATTCAAACTTTTGCACCCGTACCTTTCGATAGTAATCGTCCTTCTGATGCGCTCGGACTAAATCTGGTTGCGCCGCGGATGGGAGATGCGGGATTGCCGCCGACGCAGCGGGCATCGCACCATCAGCGCCGCGCGTGCTCATGCTCATGATGACGCTTTTAGGCTCTCAATTGCTGAAAAAATGGCGTTTTGGAGAAAAACTTTCCCGAAAAGCACACTCACGCGTCACAAAATCAATGACAACATATTCCAACGAAGAACGACCTCGCAAACTTTCATCCGCGGTAAACCTAGACCAAAACGAATCGGTCGAGACCACGAGAGTTACCATCGAAGAGAATTGCACGTGTTACGCGCACTACTCCGTGTTTTTGTTTGAAAACGACGGGGAGAAATCCCCTAGTAGGAATGCCCTACGATTTAGCACCAATGAAGAAGAAGGCGAGGAACAACTCGCGCTGGCGATATATGTGGGCCAACCGAACGCGCGACACGTCGCGTGCAAAGGCGTCGATGAGTGCTTGCGATTGATGAAAAATGTCGGCGAGAAGGCGTCTTTTGTGATACCTCCTTCGTTAGGGTACGGGGATGCTGGAAATATCTCCTTCCCTTCGATACCGCCGAAGTGCGAGTTACTCGTGGAGATTGAGCTGTTGCACGTGGAAGGGACGAAAGAGACGCCAGATACCAATCGAGCGGATTTAACGTTCGAGAAACGGATGGAGCGGTGCGAAAATTTGAAAAAGAAAGGGAACGAGAAGTTTCGAGATGGATCGAAGAAAGCGGCGGTGCGGTTGTACGAGAGCGGTTTGTCGTACATCACGGAGGATTTGATGCAACAGTTGGTGTTGCCAAAACACGTGGATTTAGCGGAAGAGTTGAGAGCGACGTTGCGATTGAATATGGGCGGGAGTTTTTTAGCGTTGAAGGAGTACGCGTTGTGCGTCAAGTATTGCGATTTGGCGAGGGGCGAAGGCGTCTGGGGCGACGCCGTGAAGCGGTGTCACTTTTTTCGCGAGAAAAAGGAAGATTCGTGTTGGTTGACGAAACCACAACAGGTCAAGGCAATGTTTAGGAAAGCGCAAGCGCTGGAGAGCATGCCCGGAGAGAAATACGAGGAAGCGATGAGCGTACTACAGGAAGTGCACGATAGTTTGGACGCGGAGTTGGAAAGGCGGTATGTTAAAGCGAACGGGCGTCGCCAAGGAAACGCTCGCCAAGGAAACGCGGAAACTGTGTTTTTCAATGCCTTGGATCCTGAACAGCACGAGAACGCAAAAATGTTTGAGATGTTTCGGAGCGATTTCTTACTTTCTGTGGAGAAAATCAACAGAGTAACCAAGTTGATTGAGAAGCGAGAGAAGATGTCTATGGCTGAGTTTTGTGGAGTGTTCGAGAAGAAGACTTGAGCGAAAAAGGGGGTGTTGATTTCGAGGCGTAACTGATAAATAAAAAAAGAAGGAAAAAAAGTTTTTCTCGTCACAAACATGGCTGAAGAAAGTAACAGAGAAGAAACAATCACTGGCGCGACGGCGGTATGGAGGGTGGCGGAAAGTCACGGCGTCACGCACGTTTTCGCCAATCCTGGCACGACGGAGATGCATTTCGTCGGCGCGTTTGAGTCTGTTCGTAAAATCGAGCCAATCTTGACTTTACACGAGACCGTTGCCTCTGGAGCTGCAGACGGGTATGCTAGAGTGAAGAAAGGCTCGAATGTGAATATTCCAGGCGTAACTTTACTCCATCTCGGTCCGGGATTGATGAATGCTTCGGCAAATCTACACAACGCTCATCGCGCCGGATCGTCTGTTGTAAACGTAGTCGGCGATATGTCCACTTGGCATTCTGGCACCGATCCAGTCCTTGAGAGTTCGATCGCTGATATCGCGAAGATTAACGGCGCGGTTGTTTCGTCCAAAGTCCCCGCAGCTATTGCGGCGGATGCAAAAGAAGCATTTGTGACTGCGACGAGAAACTCGACATCTCCGGGGGCGTCGAAAGTGGTTACTTTAATTGTACCCCACGATCGAAGTTGGGAGCGCGTTTCGAAAGTATCCGTCGAAGATGTGATTCGTGGAGATGCTTCGCCATTAGAGCAACTGAACGAGGATCGTGAACAAAAGAGTCAACACCTCCAGTCACCAGAGCAAGCAACGACGAAAGGAAGTGTAGCCGAGCGCATGCACGCGCAACTCACAGAACTTCTAGATGAAAAAGAAGTTCCGCCACCATTTACGACCAAGACTACCTTTCGTTCCATCGGATTAACATCGCAATCGAGCATACGCTACGCCTCAATGTTACGCGAAGAATTCAAGTTGGATATTCAACCGACGATCATGTATGACTACAGTTTAGTTTGGGACTTAGTTTTATACATCGAAGACCGCTTGGCGATTGAGAACAAAAACAGCGGGGGGGAGAATAGTTTCTCTCCTGCGTCTTCACCCACGCGAGAGAGCGCTGATGTGGGTAAGAAAAATACTTCACATTCGCATGGTCTTTCTGAACCGGTACAAAAGGCCATCAACGCGTTTGGTAAGTCGTTCGTAAAAAGTATTTTGAAATCTGAATCCGGGAAAGTGGGCGTCTACTTGGGCGGCGACGCGGGAATTAGAGAAAACTTGGAACGTGTCTGCGGAATTTTTCGCAAACTGGGCATCTCCGAAGACTCAATTTACGTCGAAAATGCGTTCTCGCGCATCGATCGTGGTGGTGATCTCATGGTGAAAAGATGTCCATACTTCCCGCGCGACGCGATGGCGACGTTGGCCAGTTTTGAAACGCTCGTTCTCGTCGACGCGAAGAAACCGGTCGCGATGTTTGGCTACAAAGACCAAAACTTCTCCTCGCTCATTCGCCAAGGCGAGGACGATGTTTGGGAAATCGAAGCACCGCCTGGTGGCAAACTGACTGACGCGTTTGAAGCGATCGAAACTGCGTTAGAAAAGAAGGCAAATGCGTGGAGAACGGATGTTGCGGACGCTAAGAACGATAAACACCGCGAAAGAGTCACGCGTGCGGCGAAGGAAAATACGTTGCGTGAGACGAGCGGAAAGTTGACACCCGCCGCAATGTGCGGAACGATCGCAAAATCGCAACCGGAAAACTGTGTTGTTGTTGATGAAAGTTTAACGTCAGGTTCGATGTATTGGGACTCGACCGATGCGTTCTCGCCTCAGTTTACGCACTTGACTCTCACCGGTGGAGCGATTGGTTTCGGTCTTTCCGCCGCAGTCGGGGCGGCGGTCGCTGATCGTTCGCGCAAAGTCATCGCGTTTCAAGCCGACGGTTCAGGTTTGTACGATTGTCAAGCGCTATGGACTATGGCCAGGTACAATTTGAACGTGTGCGTGGTCATTTGCAACAACTCGAGTTACAACATCTTAAACATTGAAAATGCGATGCAAAGAGTTGAAGATGCGAACAAGACAAACGTGTCGAAATCGTTGACGAGTCTCGGGGAACCAACCATCGATTGGGTCACCATGGCGAAATCGTTCGGCTTCCGCATGGCTACTCGATGCGACACGATTGAAAGTTTCCAAATGGTCTTCCAAGAAGCGATGGAAAAGAACGGCGATGGCCCCATACTCGTGGAGGCTGTTTTATAGTCAGCGTACTGCAAGATGCATATGCGTCTCTCTCGTGTTCTCTTTGTCATTCAAAGAATTCTACTAAATCCTACTAAAGCATTGCTATTTCTTCGTCACCTTCACATTCAGTGGGAGTCGCCGTCGTCGTCATCGCTGTTGCAAATGTTGAAAACGGCGCTCTTCGTCCTCCTCCTCTCGCCGACTTGTTCCTTCTGTCCATTTGCCTTTCATAAAACTTGGCAAAGTACTTCTCGTCTGTGATCATTGACTCGTCGAACTGTTTGATCAGACTCGTCATCTTTTCGACGTCCGCCATCGCCGTCTCCAACTTCACCTGCTTCGTCGCCGCGTCTTCGACGTGGTCGTGAAACGTCACCATGTTTTGGTCGTCAATTTTCGCCGTAACGCCGCCTCGGATATTCGATCGAGCAACCATTTCGTTCACCAACATCTTCGCTTCGCTTTCGCCGCCGTCCAGATGCAACTCGCGCGCAATAGCCCCCAAACTTAACGACGAGTACGTCTCTGCCACTTTGCGGACTTGCGCGAGTTGGACAGATTTGTGCGCTAACAAGACCAAGTCTGCATTTTTGTCGTTTTCGAAAATGGCGGAGTACTTCTTCATGGTTTCCGTGAAACGTTGCAAAGGCGTTGACGATGATTTATCACCACGAACACTTTTGTTCGACAACGCTTCCACGAGAAGTTGATAGGGACTATTGTTTTGCTGTTGCTGTTTCTTTTCCTCGTCTTCTTCTGCATCTTCTTCGCCTTCCCCTCTTGGCGCCGGCGGCGGCGATGAATCGATGTCGTCGTCCAAAGCGTCTCCTTCCTCTTCAAACTTCATCTTCATCTTTTGCGGAGTCGTCTCCTCTCTAGCTCCTTTTGTTCCTTGTTGATGATGATATTCGCGTTCATCCTCGTTCTTCATCTCGTCGTCCTGCGATGAATCGTTCGATTGTTGTTTTCTGTTTGGATCTTCCGCGGTGCCAAAATCACCCGCGGCTAAAATGTCCTCCAAGTCCACATCTGCGAACTCGTTCGACTCGTTTCCAAAACTCCTACCTCCTCGCTTACCACCATAATCACCACCGATAAATGGCGTTTGCTGCATCAACGCTTGTCTGACCACATTCGATGTCTTCGCGGGAATCCCGCTCTTCTCGGACAAAAACGTCGACGTTTCACCCGTTCGAACGATGGACGCCAAGAGCAATTTGTTATAACTCTCCATCTGGACTCGTCCGCACTTCTCTTTCGTCGGCATCGAAATGCAGTGTGAAAAGAACGAAATAGCTCGATCGTACTTTTCCGCGCACAAGCACGACAAACCGGCGTAATAGCAATAGTTTGCAAAATCTTTCGCCTTAAATCCAGTTTCGGACGGATCTTCCACGGCGAAGAGAAGTCCTCCCTCGTACGCCTCGTTCTCTCTCTTCAGTTCCACGCACGTTTCGTAACACACCGCGTGCAAAAACGTCACCTTACCTCTCGATACCACGTTTGAATACGTTTTCAAAGCGTACTTCAGCGGCTCCAAAGCTCGTTCCAAAACTCCCATCTCGCGCAATGTCTTCACGTACGACCTCGCGACCACCGCAAACGCCTTCTTCGCGAGCGCCGAAGCGTTGGCCAGATGCGCTTCATACTCCTCCTTCTCCTTCGCGAACAACACGCACTTTTCCGCCAACTCGAGAAATTTCATCGCATCTTCTTCCGAGATCGCCTTCGTTACCAACGACGCGCTCCCGTCGTCCTCATCTTCGCCGCTCTTTTTAGCGTAAGATCCTCCTCCTCCTCCTAAAAAATCCATCGTCTTTTTCTTTCTGATTTTCGTCTGCGAAATTTTCTTCTTCGTTGCCGCTGCGGTCGTCGTCCCGGTGCGTTCGCTCTTTTTCTTCTTCTCTTCCTCTTCCTCCTCCTCTCTCTCGTTCTCTTCCTCTCCTTCCTCTTCCACGCCTCCTCTCGCGAAATCGACCACGGATTTCAACAGCATCGCGCGTTCGCTCATTCGCAATCGCGCGAAAACGGTTGACGAGGCTAAAATCAGATCCGGTCGAGATGCGAAGTGTTTTCTCACGGAAAGTTTCGAGAAGATCGCTTCGTTTTCCTCGAACGAATTCGAGACCAGGTCTTCTAGAACCGGAACGTGCAGTTCTTTCATTCTTCTTCTTCTCCCTTTGCGGGTGCGATGAATACTCGAACGACGGTTGAGAGAGTTACGCTACGGTCGAGAGGGTATTCTTTGAAGAATTTTCTCTTGAATTTTCTTTTGCTTCACTCCCCAACGAGAAAAACGTCTTCTTTGACGTTTCGGAGAAAAAAGAACAACAATACGACTAAATAATGGGGAAAAAGATGTCCGGCGCGCAGAAGAGGAAGAAGAGGAAGGAGAAAGAAGAGGCCGTGAAGGAAGCTGCGGCGGATATGGAGCGGTTGAAGCTTGGGCCGACCAAGATATGGACGGGATTGGTGTTGCATCACAAGGATGTGTTTGTATCGCATGTCTTGTCGAAATTGAATAAGACGGATCAGTTTTTCTTTTCAGAGGTGAATAGAGAGAGTCGAGATGTGCTTAAGTACGCCGGGGTAGACGTATCAGCAATACCTTGTTGTATTGTTGAATGCTCATCCATTTCGACGTTGGAATGGGCGTGGAATCACTATCCCTGGGGAAAGAAAGATACCAAAGGAAACGTGACAGATCAAGCCTTGTTTTGCTCGGTAGTTGCTGCAACGAACAAACTCGAGTTCCTCAAGTGGGCGAGAGAAGTGAAACAGTGCGAGTGGGATGAAAAGACGATTACTGTGGCAGCAGCTATAGGTAATCTCGAGATGCTGAAGTACTGCTTCTCGAATGGTTGCCCGTGTGATGAAGAAGAGTCGTGTGAACTAGCAGCTGATAGAGGACACCTCGACTGTCTTCGATTTCTTTTCGACAAAGTAAAACCTTCGCGAAGGACGGGGAAAAACGCAGCATTACTGGCAGCATGCGGTGGTCACGTGGAGATCTTGAAATATTTCGTTGAAGAACGAAAGATAGCGGATGTGGTAAAGAGTGACTGCGTGTGCAGTACTGCAGGGTTTGGCCAACTCGATTGTCTCAAATACTTAGTCGAAGAGGCGAGAGCGCCTCTTGACGACTGGCGAGACACCGCTTGGGCTCGTTACAACGAACAACCCGACTGCGAAAACTACTTGCTCGAAAAAGGGTGCCCAGAACCAACGGACGAAGAATACGCTGCATTTGTCGAGGATCAGCAACGAGATTCCGAGGAAGAGAACAGCGATTGAGAAGATAGATAGATCATTGAGAGAGAGAGAGAGAGAGAGAAAGAGAAAGAGAAAGAAAGAGAGAGACATTTTCCATGTGCTAATTTTTGTCGCAGAGACAACAAAAACAAGGCACGCATCACTCGACACTTTTTTGTGCACACAAAACACACACACCACACATGTCCTCCTTTTCGCTCGCATCGAGAGCCATCGCGTGTAAGAGCGGCATCTTTTCTTCTGCTTTGTCGACGACGACCACCGCGGCTGGCAGAAAATGCGCGAGCAAGAAGAGTTTCAGCGTGAAAGTCGTTCGCGCGCAAGCGGCGAGCGAGGATGGAGAAAACGACGTATCTGCCGACGTCGATGCAAAAACGAACGCGGGAGAGGAGTCTGAAACGTCGTCGACGACGAGCATTACGACCATCGAGAAGACGAAAGACATGGGAAGCAAAGACGAATACGAATTAGTCGGTCCGAAACCGGAGAGATTTAAAGTCGCGGAAGGGCAGCTGGTGAGTTTGCTCACCGCGGCGACGCCGGCGTCGACGAGATTAATCAGTGGCGTTCTGACGTCTGGGTGGAAAGTGTCGCTGGAAACCGGTCCGGTGCCGGACGGGGAGTATTCGTTTGGTTCCTTTGGCGGGCGATATCTGAAAGAAACGAGCGACACGGAATCGTTCAAACGTCCGGAGAAACCGTTGAAACTCTACGAATTTGAGGGATGTCCATTTTGTCGCAAAGTGCGCGAGGCTATCGTTTGGCTCGATTTGGATCCCATAGTATATCCGTGTCCGCAAGGCGGGAAAAGATATCGCGAGTTTGTCAAGGAAACTGGAGGGAAAGCGCAGTTCCCCTACTTGATCGACGAAAACACCGGTACGAAAATGTACGAGTCCGACGATATCATCGAGTATTTGTACGAAAACTATGGGCCGGGGAAGGATAAAGTGCCTAGTTTGATAAGTCGGTCGCCGATTGTCACCGTTGCCGCGGGTCTCGGCATGTTAGGCAGAATTGGCAAAGGGAGCAAATTGGATGCAAAGTCCACGGCGAACGAGAAGGAGTTGGAACCAATTGTGTTTTATGGCTACGAGACGTCTCCGTTTTGCAAAATCGTTCGCGAACGGTTGGTGGAATTGGAAATCCCGCACCAAATCAAAAGCACGGGAAGAGGCTCGTACAAGAGGAAGGAGTTGTTGAAAAAGCGCGGAACTTTTCAAGTCCCTTACATTGAGGACCCAAACACGAAGAAAGCGATGTTCGAAAGTAAAGATATCTTGGAGTATTTGAACAGAGAGTACGCGTCGTAAAAAACGTTCGTGTCCGCTCGCTTTTTTTGATAAACAAAAATGTACAACATCATCACAACACGTCGAACGCGTCGTCCTTCGTCTTCTCGCGAATCCGTTTTCTCAACTCCACAAATTTCTTCGCGCTCGCAAATTCGTTCAAATCTTCGTATTCTATTTCGTTCTTTATCGCGACTTTAATCGCTTCCGACCACCGTATCCGGTACTTGATCTCCTCTTTCGTTCTCCCGTCGCCAAACTTCAAATCACCTTTTTTAGGAGGTCTCCAATCGCCGATTAAATACCACGCGTCCTCGCCTTGGTCTTCGGTATAATACAAGTCGCTGATGTCGACGTTCTTCTCTTTCGCTCGCTCGATTTGTTCCTCCAGCTGTTTCGAAAGCGCCGCTTTCCCACCACCGAGCGTTATGATTCTCACGAGTAAGATAATCACCCCAGCTTCTGCTGCGCTGTCGAGATTGAAAATCGAAACGTCGTCTATCGTAGCTCTTGGAACAGCGACTCCTCGTTTCCTTTGAAAAGTCGAAGAACTCCTCTTGGTTCCCGCACGACGAGGAGACAAAGTTGTTGTTGTTTGAGACGCTCTGCTACTCACACTACTACTCGCTGATGACATCATTGTATCTGAGATATTATGGGGAACTTCGGTTGGGAAATACGTAAAATATCTCCTCATTCTAAAACAAAGATGTCTATCCCTCCAGATGTCATTCGAAAGGCCGAGATGCAAATGAAAAGGAAGGCTCCGGATGATTTGAATGGTGAACAACACAAAACGAGGAGCAAAAATGCGAACGCGGCTGCTTCGTCGTCGACTTCCTCTTTGCAGTTTGACTACGCTTTGGAAAAGCAGTTTCGTAACAACTCGGTGGCGGGCTTTGCGCTCACATGCGTCATGCACCGAGAACGGTCGGCGATGAAAGAAGCTTTGGAGTTGTTGAGAGAGTGTCTGGACGACGATTTCACCAAAATCTCGCCCATGAAGATGCCGTGCAAAGCGTTTGCTTTTCTAAGTTTTATAGATACGAATTGCGATGGTGAAACGAATTGTAAGTTATTGGAGGTGATGAAGCGAGTGATGAGAGCGAGTCGTCAAAATGTGAGGTTTTTAGAACGCATGATTGCAATACAAACAACGTGCGAATACAGCGAAGACGCGATTGAACGAGCGATCGATCGATTACGTATTGATGGTGGTTGGAGCAAGAGTAGTAGTAGTATTAGTAGTGGTCGTAGTAGTCAATTCAAGTCGTTTGCGATTTGTCATCGAGATTGCTTTTCGAAAGCGCTCTCTGAAGATGTCGAAAAATGGAAATCGAGGGCAGTCACGAACGCGGTTGCAAAAGCGGTATCGAAAATAACGCGCATCGATAAAGTTGATTTGAGAGATCCGGATGTGGTCATCTTTGTCGTCGTCTTGGCGGTGAACGACAATTTTGGCATAAAAAATACAGACAACATCCCGACGCGTCGGCTCGGTTTGTCGTACGCGACGAGAGAGTCGAAGGTGTTCACGGTGAAATCGAAAGGAATAGATGCGACGAATTTAAACCATAAAGAATGAAAAAAAAAAGTTGTCTCCACCGGAAATCGAATCCGGGTCTCTGCCGAACTGAGTCATTTTGCTCAAGAGAGTACAGTGAATTTTCACTGCGGATGAGTTTGGTTGCCAAAAGGTGCCATTGAGGGATGGCAGGGCAATGTTCTACCTTTAATTGAAGGACGAGTTAGAAGCTGTTCTTTTCTTTGCACCAAATTTTTTGAACTTACCACTGAACCATGGAGACGCCTTGCAGTTTAGGTCTCAAAATAAGACATAAGAAACTAACAACGTAGCCCTAAATCAACATTTTTTTGGTTCCTTACTTTCTGAAAAATTTTCTCTCGGTCTTCACATTGTTGTCTCGTGCAGAGATTATCCCCTCCCTGCTTTGTGCTCGGGGGTGGTGGTCGTCGACATGCTCTTCGCCGTCACCTCTCTCTCGCCAAACACGCCTCCGTCTTCTTCCTCGTCTTCTTCTTCCTCGGATGACGACGATGAAAATGACGACGAAGAAAACAAAGGAAAAAAGAAAACAAAATTGACTTTCGTCAAGAAAAAAAATCTATCCCGGCGTATCAGTCCTATAAATCTGATGCGACGAGCGCAGTCTTTGGGAGATTTATTGTTGACTACGACGACGAATACTAATAAGAAGAATAAAAAGAAGAAGAAAAAGAACGAACAAATATCGTATCAAACCCTGGCAATTGTGATTCTTTCTTCTCTGCTCATCTTCTCTTTACTCGTCATCAAGCAGCAAAACAAAAACAGAAAGATTCGAGACATTGATAGAAAGTTGCACCACACGATATCCGCGCTCGCGACGAGAGCGCAATGGAGTTTAGAAGAGGTTAGTAATGGTGAGAAGACGAAGTGGTGGAAAAAATATAACCACCCTCAACAACACGACAGCAGTCAAAATCTTCCATTAGTTTTATTAGACGAGTACGGATTGCCGACGTTACAACAACAGTGCGAACGAAAGGTGGAGTGGCCAACCGTGGCGTTTATGACTTCGTCGTTTTTGTGCGAATCGTTTCTCGAAGTTCTCCCGAAAACGCTGAGAGTGCACACGTTTCCACTGAACACGAGAGCGCAGATGAAATACAACTCGCTCAGAAAGTTGCCGACGTTTAATCGAGGGTACGACGTGGAAGATTATCTCGTCAAATGGCTTTCTGATGGTCCGTTTTCAATCAATCGAAACAATCGCGTGAAAACGTTGACGGAGAAAACAGAAATCGCGTATTTGCTGCCTATCCAACCGTATTTAGATCGAGTTTCGTCGTTCCCGTTTACAGATGGACGCGAGAGTAGCGAATCGGGGTTAAAATCTGCCGTTCAGTACGCGAAAAAAGTAAACCCGAGCTTATGGAAACAGTCGAAAGGAAGACGAGTCATCGTCTCCGTGCACGATTTTGGCACCGAGTTGGCGACGAAAATCTTTCCGGACGACGACGAAAACGACATCGATGATATTTATGATACATCTGCATCTTCGTCCGCGATGTTATCTCCTGTCTCCTTCTCCTCCTCCTCCTCTTCGACTTCTTCGTCGTTGATAAACACCACGCACTTTATCGTCTCAAACTCCGAGATCGGGGTGGAGAACGCGCCGTTTGACGCGCAGAAAGACGTCGCCGTGATACCTTCTTTGTCGTTTTACTTGCCGAGAGAAGCGGTATCGAGAGGGTTGGTTGATTTGTCGCACTTCCTGCGCAACGAGGAAGAATACGCGTCGGTTGGTTTAGAGTTACCAAAGCTCGAAGCCGAGCGAAACATTCGACTGATGTTCAGAGGAAACAATCGAGGTCCTTTGCGCGAAAAAGTCTTTCGATATCTCATCGAAAACGGGAGCCCGGAAGACTCCATCGAAACCACCGGGGTCGCTTCGCCGCAAGCTTACATGTCCTTAATGGAACACAGCAAATATTGCTTACACGTCCGAGGCACGAGAGTGATGTCTCCGCGGTTAATAGAGCTCATGCTTTTCGGATGCGTCCCAGTCATCGTCGCCGACGCGTACGAACTCCCCTTGGCGTGGTTTCTCGATTGGACAAAGTTTTCCATTCGCGTCCCGGAATCCGAGTACGAAAATATTCACGCCTACGTCGAAAAAGCAAACTGGCGAGAGTTGCACTCAAATTTAGGTCGCGTGATTAGTTTCTTCGTCTACCACAAGGACAAACCAATCATCGGAGACGCTTTCTACGCGACCTCGCTCGCGTTGTTGAACAAACTCGAACACCGCGCGAGTACTCCTACCACTCCTCCTACGAATACTAACAATAATAATCGAGCTAAAGGAGAAGAATAATAAAACGACGATACAGACGAGGAGAAGAAAAAGAACGAAAAACGACATCATCATCATCACAGTTGCGTCACATAATACTACCGCTACATAGTAGAATATAGAAATGCATTGTAAAACAGAGCAAAAAAGAGATATATAAAAACGACTGAAAAAAAGCAAAAAAGCATCTCCGCCCCAAAAATCTAAAACCGTGAAAAAAAGTGCAAAACTTCGCGCGAGAATATCTTCGGAGAACGAACCTGCGTCACTCGTTTCCTGTTCGCCGTGTGGGCTCTCGCAACTGTTTCCTCGCTCTTTTCTACGGCATAATTATAAAGAAAAAGAGTTACACGTTTTAAAACACAAAGTTCGTCTCTCTCTCTCTCTTTGCGCTTCTTTCGCGGAGAGGAGGAGACGAAGAAGAAGAAGAAGAACAACAACGAGAGGGCAAGGAGAGCTTAACTGAGTAAACGGAAAGATTCGTGTTCGTAATTTACAATTTTCGAAACGCCCGCGATCTCTCTTTTGGAGTCGTCGCACCACGAGAAAAAAACAAACAAAAATCGAAACGTCATCCAATTTGATATAAAGAAGAAGAAGAATAAACCGAAAGGAGCATCATCGAGCATCGCATTCGATCACTGAAAATGAATCCAACGGAGAATGAAGAGGGAAGTGGCGTCAGTGCGACCGTGGATAAAATGCAACAACGAGAGAATAACATTCCAAAGAACGCGAGCGAGTCGGATTTTACGTACACGACGAATTTTGAGATGCAGCAGCAAAACTCGTCGGGGGGGTCGCTCGCGCGGCGAGAAAACGCCGGGTCTTCCGAACCGAGTAGTAAGCCGAATAAACCGTCTTTGTTGAACCCGAATAAGAGTAATAATACTAATAATAACAACAACGATAAAAACGCCGGGGAGAGCGCGAAACCGGCCGGCACCGACGCTACGACGATGACGACGACCGATGCGAAGCAGCGGGATACCGCGTCTCCGAGTCGACGCGAATCGGGACGACTCAAGTCATTACACGTGCAAAGAGCGACGTTGGATGCGGAAGCCAAAGCGAGAGCGTTGAAGTTCACGTGTTCGTTGTTCCCGCGCGCGAATATTCGCGTGAAATATCTCGGCATGGTGGACGAGAAAATAGCCGAGCAAATGGACGTGGAAAAGTTGGCAAAGGAACATTACAAAGAAGGAGGAAACGTTCATCCAACTTCCTCGAATACCAATAACACTTCCTCGAACGACGAAGAGAAGAACGAAATGTTGAAACCGCTCGGGTATAGGTGCGAAGGGACGTTGTTTTCCGAACCGTTTGAAGCGACCATCGATGAAAGCGGGTACCACTTTGTTCGATGGGGTGCGGAAGGCGAAGGCAGACGCGTCGTGGAGACGCCGTGCTCCACGTCTACTTCTCAAAAAGCAGAAGAGACGTCAGAGAAACAACAACAACAACAGCAACAACCAGAAACCTCGAATAACGACAGCAGCGAAACGACGACGACGACGACGACGGCGAACAAGAAAGGGTTTTTAGACGTGGACGAGGCAGTAAAGTGCATCGTCGAAGAAATCGCGCGCCGGTTCGAGAATAAAATCCCGGGTATGAAACCATCCTCATCATCGTCGTTAAAATTGAACACTGGAAATAGCAACAACAACAACAACGGAAACGGTGGTCGTCTGTGTTCCAACTGCGGCGCCGGGAGCAACTCGACGCCGTTGATGCGCAGAGGTCCAGACGGCGTGCGTTCGTTATGCAACGCGTGCGGTTTGTGGTACGCTCGAAGAGGAACGCAACGTCCCATCGAAGGCGGGAGCGTCGCCGAGAGAGAAGCCAAGGCGGCGAAAGAAACTATGGCCGCTGCGGCCGCCGCCGGAGAAGAACAAGGTGGCGACGGCGAGTTCAACAAACGAACGAAAGAAGAAGAAGATGAAGCAAAACGACAACTCGAGAAAGAGATTGAAGAAAAAGAGAAGTTGGCTCGAATTGTTCCCAAGATTGAGAGTCTGAATGGCTTCGCCGTCTTTGGATACCACGAGCACATCGTTCAAGACGCGCTCCGAGCACACATCATCGCGAAGTACGCTCCATCTATGGGCATGGACGTTCTCATGGCAGCCGGGATGCATAAATACGGGCGATACGAAACATCCTTTATGTTGTCGAACGGCGGGAAGAACCAACCGGCGCAACAGAGACGCTCTTCGAAGCGCGAACGCAAAGAAATTACAAAGTTTGTCGATGTTGCGTATACGAACGCTCCACAGAAGCGAAAAACGAACGCGTCGTCAAAGACAGCTGCGAAAAGGCTCAAAGCGCAACAAGCGAGCGAAGAAAAAGCGGCGAAGAAAGCCGCCACCGCTTCTGCCGGTGCTTCTGCCGGCGGCGGAGCAGTTACGAAGAAAGTGGGCATGCGGAAGAACGCATCAGACCGATCCATGGCGGATCAGTTCTTCGGCTTGAACGATTCTTTCCACGAACCGCCGATCAGTTCAAATAACAATAACCAAAACGTTCAGCAAGAACAACGACAACCAACCGCCGCGGAGGATTTACAATCCTGGGAAAACGTCCTCTTCAGTAACGGGTTCGGAGGGGAACCATTGTACACAAATATCATCCCCGGAAACCAACAACGACATCAAGAACACCATCAAAGCAACACTATGTACATTAGTCAACAACAACAAATCATGCGAGGCGGTAGCGGAGAGCTCAGAGGTTTTTCGCCGCCGAACAATATCAGTAATATTAGTAACGCGAACATTATCAATAACAACGTTCCCAATCCGGGAAACTTTCGAATCGACGACGATTTGCTCGGCTTGGACGCGCTGATGGATAATCACGAAAGTTTCATCGATGGGAACATGTTTTAAGAAGTGAGATATACTAAAAAATTATATATATATATAACAAGAATAAACTTTTACACGCGACCGGTATAATTGTGCGGGTCGATGACGTACTTCTTACTCGCCCCTTTGTCAAAGTCGGCGTAGCCTCTCGGCGCGTCGTCCAAGGAAATCACTTCCACGTTCACCGCTTTATCGATTTGCACTCGGTCGTACAAAATCGCGTTCATTAAATTTCTGTTATACTTCATCGTCGGACACTGACCGGTGGCAAAAGTCAACGATTTCGCCCATCCGAGGCCTAATCGCATGCTCAAGTTTCCGGTTTTCGCGGCATCTTCCACCGCTCCCGGGTCTTCCGTAACGTACAAACCGGGAATTCCAACCGCGCCGCCGGCTTTCGTCACCGTCATGCAATCGTTCAACACTTGCGCCGGCACTTCCTTCGCGTGGTTGTGTCCACAGCCCCTCGCTTCAAAGCCAACGCAATCGACCGCGGCATCCACTTCAGGAGTTCCAAGAATCTTTTCGATTTGTTCATCGACCGACCCTTTGGTAATGTCCACGACTTCGCAACCGAAGGATTTCGCTTGGTTCAAGCGTTCTGGAATCGCGTCGCCGACAATCACGCACGCCGCGCCGAGCAGCTGAGCGGACGCTGCGCACGCCAAACCAACCGGTCCGGCACCCGCGACGTACACGGTTGATCCTGGTTTAACGCCCGCGGTGACTGCGCCGTGGTAACCGGTCGGGAAAATGTCCGACAGCAACGTTAAACTTGTAATCTTCTCCTTCGCTTGTTCCTTGTCCGGAAACTTGAGCAAGTTAAAATCGGCGTACGGAACCATCACGTATTCCGCTTGTCCACCAATCCAACCGCCCATATCGACGTACCCGTACGCCGCACCCGGTCTCGCCGGGTTCACGTTCAAACAAATCCCGGTGTGGCCTTGTCGGCAGTTATCGCACCTCCCGCACGCGATGTTAAACGGCACCGAACACACGTCTCCTTTCTTGATGAACTCGACGTCTTTCCCAAGTTCCACGACTTCGCCGGTAATCTCGTGGCCTAAAATCATGTGTCCGCCGGGTAAGGAAGTTCTCCCTCGAACCATGTGTTGATCGCTTCCGCAAATATTCGTCGTGACCACTTTCAAAATAACCCCGTGTTCGCACTTCCTCTTTTGCCGTTCGGAGACGACTGGAGAGTTGGTCGAATCGAGCTCGAGTTTCGGAAACGGAATATCCTTCACTTGCACGTCGTTCGCGCCCATGAACATGACGCCGCGGTTCCCGGTTCCGTTCGCAGCCGAGGACGAAAACGCTCGCGTCCCTTTCGAAGAGGAACGACACCCGCACGCGCAGTTTTCCCCGTGTCGTCGAAGAGAAGATACGGATGATGGATCGGCGACACCACACAACACCACACCGGCTTCACCACCGACACCAAAACCGTTCGTGATGTTGTTGCTCTTCATCAGAGCGTTGCGACTGCGTTTCGCCACGGATACCACGGAAGACCTCATTTTTTCTCGCTTTTGATCTCGATAAGCAGCAGCCGGGATAAGGCGCGCAGAAGTGAACGAAACTTCCCCCAAAGATATCGTTGGTTTCTTATCGAGAAAAATGTGAAGCACGAAAATTGTTTAGGGTTATAAACCCTACCTCCACAAAGCTCTCCTTTTTCCTCTCTCTCTCTCTTTCGTTTTGTCGCCAAAGTCTCTTTTTCTTGGTCGTTGTTCGGTCGCGCGGAATACATGAGCCTCGGCCGAGCCTCGACGAGTCGTTTTCTTTCTCGCACGAATCATCGGTATCATCGGCAACATCAAAGTTTTTCTGCTCGTACTGCTGCTTTTGTTTGTCGATTGAGAGTGAAAAACGACCACCCGCCCGGCGCTTCTTCTCGTTCGTCCACTTCGTGTGCTTTGTGTTTTGCAGGGGACGTTCGATTTGGTGTTGGACGAGGAAAGAGGAGGACGCCGAGGATGAAGACGCGCGCGACGACGACGACGACGACGATATCTGATTCGAGCGACGACGACGACGTAAACGACGACGCGATGGTCGCGATGAAACCATCACTTTTAGGGAAACTCGGCCAATCCATGAACGTGGCGGGCATTTCGTTGTTCCTAAAGCTCGCCGTCTCGGACGCCTCGTTAGCCATACCGCACATCGACTGCGAGTCGATTCAGGATATCGATTGGTTCAAGTTAAAAAAAGCCGGGTTTACCGCGGTTATTTTTGATAAAGATAACACGTTGACGATACCGTACGCGGCGGAGGTGTATCCGCCGTTGCGAGAGAGCATGAAAGAGTGCAAGCAGGCGTTTGGGAACGAACGCGTTTGCGTGTACTCAAACTCAGCCGGGTTGATTCAGTACGACCCGGACGGGATCGAAGCGGCGCAGTTAGAGAAAGAGTTGGGGATTCGCGTGGCGAGACACAAGGAAAAGAAGCCGAGCGGCAGCGGCACCGAGCTCGCCGAGTTTTTAAATAGCAACAGCTCCGAGAAGGAAAAGAATAGAAAGAGTACAACAAAAGACGAGGAGGAAAATACGACGTCGCCGTGCGAAAAGTTCGTCTTCGTCGGCGACCGGTACCTCACCGACGTCGTCTTTGGCAACAAATCTGGCATGTTCACCATTCGCGTCGCCCCGTTCGACGTATCTCACGAGTCTAAAGCCATCGCCGCGGCGAGATCTATCGAGAGTTACTTCTTGCGCCGATGGAGGACGAAAAACAAAACCAAAGCGACTCCGCACGCGCTCGACGAAAAACGAAAAGACGACGAAGAAGAAAGCAGCGTCTATTTGAAAACCAACGCCGCTCGATCCTGGAGAGAAGAGCGGTGAAACCGAGATGCGACGACGAGATAGAGGGAGATAGAAATAGGGAGATTTATTTAGAGAGTTTGTGGTATTCCATATAGAAGTGTTTGTTTTCCTCGAAAGAGTGAAAAATTTTCGTCGAAAATTCGACGGCTGAGAAAAGTCACTCTCGTTCTTTTTGGATAGAATGGAACAAAAAGTGCCACGTCTCTGATATAATCCTCACTTTGTCCGCACACACCATTCACGCACACCTGTATCGTTTATCATCTCGTTAAACTATACTTGTACGCATTGCAATTGCTTCGTTTTTAAGAAAGTAAGACCATTAATTACCGCTATAAACTCATCATGAGCACAGCGCAACACGCATTCTCCGCGAGAGCGATGATGGCCGCCACGTCTTTTTCCCAAAAGGCGCTCCGAGCGAAGCGCGCGACGACGTCGACGACGACGATTCAGACGACGAAGAGATCCTTGTCGATCAAATCTGCAATCGCCGAACCGGAAACCGCCACTGGTACCGCGAAGAAACCGAGAGATGATTTGCGCAACATTGCCATCATCGCGCACGTCGACCACGGGAAGACCACTTTGGTGGATTCCATGTTGAAACAATCGTCCGTTTTTCGCGACAACGAGAAAGTGGAGGAAAGAATCATGGACTCGAACGATTTGGAAAGAGAGAGAGGTATTACTATTTTGAGTAAGAACACCTCGGTGGATTACAAAGGAACGAAGTTGAACATCGTGGACACCCCGGGGCACGCCGATTTTGGCGGCGAAGTCGAACGCGTTTTGAACATGGTGGACGGCGTTTTGTTGTTGGTGGACGCGCAGGAAGGTCCGATGCCGCAAACAAGATTTGTACTGAAGAAAGCCTTGGCGCTCGGGTTGAAAGTGTTGGTTGTGGTGAACAAAGTAGACAGAGACGGGGCCAGACCGGATTGGGTCGTCGACACTACGTTTGATTTGTTCTGCTCTTTGGGCGCCGACGACGAGTGCTGCGATTTCCCAGTCGTTTATGCGTCTGGTTTCCAAGGCATCGCCGGGGACGATTACACGGACATGAGCACCACTTTGGAACCGTTGTTTGAGGCTATTTTGAGAGAAGTGCCTCCACCGAAGGTTGACATGGAAGCGCCGTTACAAATGATGGTGACCAACTTGGATTACGACGACTTCAAAGGTCGCATCGCGCTCGGCCGCGTGAACCAAGGAACGATTTCGAAGAACCAACAAATTAAGATTGGCGTTCCGGATGAACCGACGAGAAACGGTAAGATTAACGAGTTGTTCGTCTACAGAAACTTCGCGAAATCGTCCATCGAGGAAGTTGGTGCGGGCGACATTTGCGCCATCGCCGGTTTACCGGACGTCATGATTGGCGAAACCATCTTTGTGGATGGCTCGGAACCATTGACAAGACTCTCGGTCGAAGAACCGACAGTTCGCATGTCGTTGAGCGTGAATATGTCTCCGTTTGCCGGTAAAGAAGGGAAGTTTGTCACTTCGAGGAACATCAAGGACAGATTGGATCGCGAGTTGGAAAGAAACTTGGCGTTGAGAGTTGAACCCGGGGAAACCGCGGATACCTTTGTCGTTTGCGGCAGAGGTGCGTTACACATCACAATCTTAATTGAAACCATGAGAAGAGAGGGCTTTGAGTTTTGCATCGGTCCGCCAGAGGTCATCTACCAAGAGATTGATGGCCGCAAGTGTGAACCGTTTGAAGAGGCGCAAATTGAAGTCGGCGAGGAATACACCGGATCGTGCGTCGATTTGCTTTCACAAAGAAAGGGCCAAATGCTTGATTTAGTCACCAACGACAAAGGTCAAACGACGTTGAAGTACTCGATTCCGACCAGAGGTTTGTTAGGTTTGAGAAACGCGATTTTAACTGCGACCAGAGGTACCGCGGTGCTCAACACGAACTTTGAAGCTTACAAAGAGTGGGCTGGTGAGATTCAACAAAGAGATAACGGGTCTTTGGTTGCCTTTGAAACCGGTGCCGCGACGTCGTACGCCATGTTTTCTGCGCAAGAAAGAGGTATTCTGTTCATTAAACCGCAGACTGAAGTGTACGAAGGCATGGTTGTCGGTATACATCAACGCGCTGGCGATTTGAAAGTCAACGTGGCGAAGAAGAAGGCGGCGACGAACGTTCGAAGTAACAAGGACGCGACGGTCGTTTTGAACGAACCGAAAACGTTGTCTTTGGATGACTGTGTCGAATACATCGGCCCGGACGAGTTAGTTGAGATTACTCCGTTGAACATCCGTATCATGAAAAACCCGAAGATGGGAAAGCGAGCCGATCGCTCGAAGAAGGGTGGGAATTAAATGTATCAATCTCGAAGTGAGGGCTATATAAAGCTCGGATCGTCCTTTATACTATAATTTTTGAATAACGTTGTGAATATACGAAAAACTTTACTTTTACAGAAGCGTGTTGATGATTTTTAAACCAACTTTTATATTTGATTGTACATGTACTGGTACTCGTATCGTTGAACGCTATGAAAATGTGTTTTCTCTTTCCTTTACATCCCGGCTTCTGATAACGATTCAATCGTAATCAACCCAAACAACGTCTTCTTCCCATCCCCACTGATGACTGGTAAATAATCCACCATCTTGCCGTTCAAATTCATGCTCATTTGCGCCTCGTACGCCATCTGTTCCGCCTCGCAACACCTCGGGAACGCTTTGTTATAGTTCATCAAATCCTTCACCAACAAGTTACTCACTTCCGCACCTTTCGCCACCGTCGCTCGTCTTAAATCTCCATCTGAAAACGTCCCTAACAGTGTCATGTCTTTATCCACTACCAACAAGCACCCACACCCTTTCGTATCCCCGGCCATTTTCACCAAAACCTCCAATCCTTTCTCCTCGGGAGATACCGTCGGCAAACTCTCAATCTTCCTCATCACGTCCTGCACCCTCAACACCAATCGCTTCCCAATTCTCCCCGCGGGATGATTCATCGCGTACTCGTCCTGCGTCAAGCCTCTCGCCTGCATAATATACACCGCACACGTGTCCCCAAACATCATCTGCAACGCCGTATACGTCACGGGAGGCGAAACCCGACTCTCGCTCGTCCCGACCGAGCTCGATCCTTTCTCGAACGGCTGCAACTCTCCTGGCGCTGGAATCGTCACGTGCATGTCGCACAACTTCGCCAGTTGGCTTTCCTTATTCGCCGTAGCCGCAACCAAGAAACCACCCTTCGCTTTCGCGTACGGAACCAAGTTCACCAACTCCTCCGTCGTTCCCGACTTTGAGAACAACACCACAATATCGCCTTCGTTCACGTTCCCAATATCTCCGTGTAACGCATCCACTGGCGCTAAATGTATCGCTCTCGTTCCCGTGGAAACTAACGTCTGGCACACTTTCTTCGCGATGTACGACGATTTCCCGATCCCTGTGAATAGCGTCGTCCCTTTGCAATCTAAAACCTTCTGGCAAAACTTCGCGGTTTCCTCGAAATCGAGAGTTTGGAAAAACTGATCGAGGAAAGCGCTCTGCTCGGTGAATAAACTCTGAATGGATTGTTTGGAGATTTGAGCGGCGGCTTTAAGTTCGTGGCCAGCGCGTGCGCCGCCGCAACATCCCGTCAGTATGTTTGACATCTTTGTTTTATTTGTCTCGGTACAAACGCACCGAAAAGGTGCGCGAAGGAGAGATTTCTTTCTGCGGAGATTTAATTCGTCAGAAGAGGGAGTTGAATGAGTCACGAGAGGAGGCAACTCCTTGTGTAGATTTTTTTCGCTCGTAAACACTACTGCTATACTACTCTACTTCATAACGCACTCTTTTAAAACGCTTTGCTCACTCTCAAATGCTAGATGGTAGAATCATAAGTCTCTGAGCAACGCGTATTCGTCCTCGTTCAAGTCGATGGTTTCACCATCGCCGGTGACTTCTTCTTCTTCTTCGCGTTCTTCTCCCTTTTGCGGCGCTTTCGGAAAGAGCGGAAGAGTATCAAAGGAAAGAGAAGAGGCGTTCGCGTCGTCGCCAAAAAGACGACCGTTGGCGCTTCGCGCGAGACGGACGGTCTCCTCGAAAGTTGCGTTGCAGTCTGCGCCTGGAAACTTGACGAAGTCGTCGCTTTTGAAACTCTCGACGATATCGTCGTCGACATCCGGCGTTCGGTACGAGGTGCCCCACAAAATGGTTGGTTTCTTCGTTTCTTCTCCGTTTTGTTTCACCTTGGAAAAAATGTTGTCGAGGATATCTGCAAAAACATCTTGAAGCGGTACCGTTCGTCGCGACTTTTGGCAAAGATGAACGATGAACGTGTCTTTCGGACAACATCTGGACGAGTAATCGAGCTGCGTCGCGAAGCAGACGAATTCGTCCTCGTCTTTGTACAATTTTCCCGGACGCGCGGCGGGTGGTATTGCAACGAACACGCGATGTTGAGCTTCGTCACTGCCAACCATAGACCGGTTTGTGACCAACACAGCTCTGTTGATGCAAAACTTTGAGCTTTCGCGACGATTCGGAGTAATTATTTCGTCATTCGCGAAACCAACCATTTCTATATCGCCTTGCGCATCTCCCAAAACGAGCTTTTTGCACGTCAATACTCGCCCACCTTTCGTGAGAACTTCAATGTGACTCTCACTGTTCTTCCTCTCTATTTTCTTAATCGGTTGACGCAACGCTGTGATTACACCGCTCACCGCAGCCACGCGACAGAAAGCCTGCGCAACCTCTCCAGATCCGTACAGCGGAATTAAACCAGCTTGCGGCGTTTCTGGCCCGTACTTTCCCATTGAACGAATGTACGTTATCAACATCTCCGACGCTCTTCCTCGCAATTTGGTTGTCACGCTCGGACAAAAACTCACGCAATGCGCGACTGCATCGGATGTAATCTCGGAAAGGTCGTTTGGCGACTCCATCAAGAACGCTTTCATGGATGTGTTTTTACTACTACTACTACTATTATTATCGCCATCGTTCGCAAAAAAGGTGCCCTCATCTTCTCTCTCCGCGTCCAATGTATACTCCGTCCCTGGCGCACCAATAGGCGCGTTCGCATCGTCTCCTCTCCCGTAATTCACTCCCGTACCTTCCAACGCCACATCTCTGGCCTTTTTCAAAAACCGCATCAAACCTCTCTTCTCGGTCGGAGAGAGGCGCGCGTTTTCGAATATCTCCGCCCGAGACGCCGGGACCGGAACGAACTCAAACTCTCCCTTCTTACCATTCGTTTTTCCATCGCTCGTCCCCACGCCAACAAAACTCTTTTCCAACGTTTTAAATTCTAAATACTTATACGCTTCGCTGTTGCACACTTCCTCCGTCAACCGGTCGTCGCCCAAGGAAAACTTGAAGGCAACATCTACACTGAATTTACGACGCAGAGAAGCGAGAAGACATTCGTCGTCGTCAATGGTCACGACATCGTGCGTTTCCAACACCGCACCAGATCGTGTCAAACACACAGGCACGCTCCATCCTTTGAATAGAGTTTCATCTGTACCGCGAGCTTCTGTTAAAGTGCCGAAACTGTTCCCGTAGTGGTCGTTCGCGTCTAAAAGCAAAACGGATTTTTTTCCAATCTTCGACGCGCTCGACGCGATCAAGGACTCCGCGAGACCGGTGCCGAGAACGATGACGTCGAACGCGCGCGTCGGGAAAGACTCGGCGGGTTCATTTTCGTCTTTTTTTCCGTCGTTCTTTTCTTCGGTCATGTGCCGGAGACGACGACGAATTTGGTTTTTCGTGTGAAGATATTTCGTTCGTTTTACAACAACAGTTTCTTCTAGTGCGAGCGTCTGTTAACATTTTTGGCCTGACGCGTGCCGATTTCGCCCGTTAACGGTTTCCTCGGATCTAAAACTTCGTAATCGTCCGCGGAGGCTAAGTAATGCGAGGCTGCGGTGCTTTGACCGCCATCTTTGTCGAATTGTAACGAGTGCGCTCGCCAATCTTTATCGTCGTCGTCTGAATCGTCGTCTTTGCGTATTTCGTTGCCGTCTTCGTCGACGTCTTCCATGTAGTACAAACCTTCCGGGACGAATTTGGAGACGCCGACGAAACCATCGCGTGCTTTCTTATTGCTTTCTGCGTTTTTGTTTTCTCCTCCTTCGTGTAACTTTTCGTTGAACTTTTGTAATTTAGCCAGCGTATCTTTCTCGCGATCCACGACTCTTCGATTCCGCAGTTTCGCCTCGGCGCGTTTGACTTCGTGGTTGGACATGAGCGCTTTATCGTCTTCGGTGACAAGCGCCTTCCCTAGTCCTAGTTTCTTCAGTTTATTCTTCTTGTGCCTCTCTCGCTCCAGTTTCCTTTCCGCTTTCGCTTGCTTCTCTCTCGCTTTCTTCGCCTTCTCGATGCGTTTGCGCTCCTCCTCGGAAATGTGCACGTTCATCTCCGACAACATCGCCAAAGACGATTTCTCGCCGCCGTTTCCTGATACTTTCTCTCTTTTCTCGCGCATTTTCGCTTTCATTTTTTCCTCTAAATCTTTCGCTTTCTTTTCGTTTTCTCTCGTTTCCTCTTCCGTCTTTTTCAAAACATTTCCGTACTCCTCGTCGTCCACTTTGGCGAATTTCTTATTCGACCCTTCCTCGACGACGTCGTGCGCCGACGCAATCTTCTGCTTCTTCGCTTTCTTCTCTTTCCTCTCGTCCTCGTCTTCCACCACTTCCTCGTCGTCACCAAACGATAACAACCCCACGTTTGCTTTCTGCTTCTTCTTCTTCGCTTTCGGCTGTTCCTTCTTCTCCTCCGACTTCTCCTCGGGAACCGCGACGACGATATCCGCGAACGGATTCCACACCACCTCCGTCCGTACAATCCTCGGCAACGGCTCCCCAACCGGCGTCTCTCCTTCGCACTCGCACTCTGCGATTCGTTGGACGTTATAAAACGTCTGATTTGCGACTTTCCCGAAAATCGTGTGTTTCCTATCCAGATGTCTGCACTTGTCTACGGTGATGAAAAATTGCGACCCGTTCGAGTTTCGTTTCCCTTCGTTCGCCATCGCCACTTGGCCTCGCGCGTTGAAGGAAATCCTGCTGTGAAACTCATCCTTAAACTTCTCGCCTTCTTTCCACCCGTTTCCTTTCCCGGTTCCGGTTTTATCTCCGGTTTGTACCATAAATCCTTTCACGATGCGGTGGAAGATATTTTGTTCGTAATACTTGCTCGCGCAGAGTTGCACGAACGCGCGACAGGCGAGCGGACATTCCTTGGAAAACAGTTCGATGTCGATTTCCCCGTGCGTGGTGTGGAGGATGACTTTGCCGGAAGTTGGAGGTTCCAGAGAGTACACTTCGGACATGAGTAGTACTGCAGTGGTATTCTCTCTCTCTCTCTCTCGCTTCTTCTTGGTCCTCTGATTCGTCTCTTTCCGCGCGGAAAAGAGCGAAACAATCTGTCGCATTTTCGTCACTTTTCCGCTCTCGAATTGGAAAACAATCAGAAGGCGGAAGTTTACGACTCACGAAAGAAAGCCGAAGGGGAGGCCTTTTGCGCGAATACTTCGAGAGGAGGAGGAAGAGGAGGAACCAGCGCTTTGTCTTTCGAGCAGCGCTCTCGACTTTTACGCGTCGTGGTTTGGTTGTTCTTGTTGTTCTCGCAGAGACGCGGTGAAGCGAGTCACGGGGAAGCCGCCAGCACCAACACCAACACGTTTACCGGACGAGAAAGACGACGGCCGTGGCGTTGTATTCGGGGAGAGGATGATGCGCGAGGAGAAAGGATTCGACGAGAATAAAGCGAAAGAAGAAGGCGCGATAAAAGTCGGCGCAATCGTCACCTCTTCGCGAGGGAAACACAAACGAATCGTGTACTCGCAAGAGGAAGCGAGATTGCGAACGGTGAAAGATGTCATCGAACAGATGGTGGAAGCGGTGAAAACGAACCAGACGCTGAACTTGAACAACGCGAAGAATAAAGCGGCGAAGAAATACGGCGTGGATGGGACGGTGAGACTGACTGAGATCATATCTGCCGTGCCGGAGGAACACAAGAAGAGCTTGTTGCCGCAGTTGAGAGCGAAACCGGTGAGGACGGCGAGCGGCGTGGCGGTGGTCGCGGTGATGTCCAAGCCGCATAGGTGTCCGCACATCGCGACGACGGGGAACGTGTGCGTGTATTGCCCGGGCGGGCCGGATTCGGATTTTGAGTATTCGACGCAAAGTTATACCGGGTACGAGCCGACGAGTATGCGCGCGATTCGTGCGAGGTACGATCCGTACGCGCAAGCGAGAGGGAGAGTCGATCAGTTGGCCAGGTTAGGGCATTCGACGGATAAAGTTGAATACGTGTTAATGGGAGGGACGTTTATGAGTTTGCCAATGGATTATAGGGATTATTTTATTAGAAATTTACACGATGCGTTGAGTGGAGCGACGAGTTCGTCCGTGGATGAAGCCGTGAGGAGTTCGGAACACGGGAAACACAGATGCGTTGGGATGACGATTGAAACGAGGCCAGATTATTGTTTGGGACCGCACTTGAGGCAAATGTTAAAGTACGGGTGCACGAGACTCGAAATTGGTTTACAATCGATATACGAGGATGTTGCCAGAGACACAAACAGAGGACACACGGTGAAAGCAGTCAATCGATGTTTTCGCGAGGCGAAAGATGCCGGGTTCAAAGTCGTCGCGCACATGATGCCAGATTTACCGAACGTTGGCATGGAGAGAGATTACGAATCGTTCTTAGAGGCTTTTGAGAACCCCGAGTTTCGCATGGATGGGTTGAAGTTATATCCAACCTTAGTAATTCGAGGTACCGGTTTGTACGAGTTGTGGAGAAATGGCTTTTACCGTTCGTATTCGCCGGAAAAACTAGTCGATTTAGTGGCGAGGATTTTAGCGCTCGTGCCGCCTTGGACGAGAGTGTACAGAGTGCAAAGAGATATCCCCATGCCGTTGGTGACTTCTGGTGTCGAAAAAGGAAACTTGCGCGAACTCGCTATGGCTCGAATGGCCGAATTAGGATTGAAATGTCGCGATGTTCGCGCTCGTGAGGTTGGAATGCAAGACATCCACAATCGAGTGTCCCCGAAGGACATAGAATTAGTACGAAGAGAGTACACCGGGAACGGCGGGTGGGAAACGTTTTTATCGTACGAAGACCCGAAACAAGATATTTTAGTCGGCTTGTTGCGTTTGCGTAAGTTGACCAAAAACGCTGGTAAGAACAACGTGGAATTGAAAGGAGGGAAAGTTTCGATGGTGCGCGAATTACACGTCTACGGTTCCGCGGTGAAAGTATCGACGCGAGAGGCTGGACGGTTTCAACACCGAGGCTACGGCGCGGCGTTGATGAATGAGGCCGAAAGAATCGCGAGAGACGAGCACGGATCGACAAAAATGGCTGTCATTTCCGGTGTCGGGACGAGAAATTATTACCGCAAGTTAGGATATGAGTTAGAAGGACCGTACATGGTAAAAAACATAGATTGTGCAATGTAATAACACGAAGAATAAAATTTAGAAATCATCCTCGACGGCGTGCAACAACTCGGTTTGACACAACACGCACGCATCCGCAGAGAAGTGACACTCTACGATGCACCTCTCGGCGACGTGCGCCAACCCAAAATTGTACACCGTCTTCAGTAAATTGAACGCGCCATCGATTTGATCCAGCTCGCTCGTCACCCCGTTACTACTCACCAACGTATCTACATCACCTCTATTTCCTAACTCGTCGTCATACCTCGTCGCAAACCCTTCGTTTGGTCCTAACCCGATGCCGTAAATATCCACGCTCGCGCAATTCAAAAGCGCAAACATAATCGCCTGCGCTTCCGTCGTCATCGGTGAAATACCTTCTATAGCCTCGGCCAAAAACTCCATAAACTCCGGGTGAAAAGCTTCTAATTTTAAACGTTTCTTCGTGACTGCTCCGACACCGTTATCGTGCACTCTGTGCATCCTCGCAAAAGCTCTCAAGGAATTCCCGTTGGTAATATTCGCAATCAACGTCTCTTCCGCGCCTTCGCGAATGTATTTTTGACAAAACGGTAGCTTGGCATCGCCGCAAATTCTCACCGTAGTTCGCGACCCGACGCTTTGCTCAAACCCGCGCGTCGGTAAATCGTCGACGCGAATAATCGCCTGGTGTTGATCGATATTCGGTCCATTTTCGTAGGAGAGTAAAACGCCCGATTTCCCAACTACCGCGCAACTCGTCCACGGCTCTTCCTTCGGCGTCACAACGTCCGTCTCCGCTAACCTATTCAACACCGTCTGTTCGACTGTCCCTACATTTACGAACCCTTTCCCCGAAGCTCCACTCTTCCCGTCTTTATTACCGAACAACCCGCCAATCAACCCGCCGCCCGCGCGCGCGTCGTCGCTTCTCTTTGACGGCAATTTCACCGTCAGCGCGGAGACTCTCGCCGTCCCTGCGCTCCCACACGTCTCCTTGTTCAACGTCACCGCGCCTTCAAACGCAATACCTTCCGTCGTATCCTTAACCTTCCCTACTCCCTTGCTCGCTTGCTCCCTCGCCGTCTTTTGCGCCGGGCTCAACAACCTTAACATCTTCTCTCGCGCGTCCTCGTCTTCACCATCCGCATCCTCTCCATCCACGTATACTTCCGGTAAATCGATGTGCTCGTCGCAACTTTTCCCTCCGTACAAAACTGCGCACACGCACACGTTCTTCACGCACGTCGCGTGTCTCCCGCACGCGCCTTTCTTGTCCAAAGCGCACCTGTTCCCACCTCCCGAATGTGTTCGAAACCACTCCATGCCGAGTTCCACTCTCCGGTCGTGTTTTTGCGTTTGCTTCTCCACGAGTCTGAACGCCTCCCCTTTATACTCGTTGTTGTTCGTGTTCTTGGTGTTGGTGTCCTCCAAAATCGAATCCACGACGAACGCGCGCAACCCGAGGAAGACGAGGACGAAGACGAGCAACGCGAGGAACGCTTTTGGAACATTCAAATTGTTATTGTTTTCCAATGATGTTCTTCCACGTAAATGGGACTTCATTAAATGCGACGGACGCATAATGATGATGGTATTGCTGATTGTGTGTGTCTTCTCTCTCGCAACGAAGAGCGAGGAATCAATCAGATGATGCGCTTTCAGCGCGCGCGCGATTTGTGTTGCCGTTTCTCTCTTCGTGGAGGAAAGCAGGAAACATAAAATTTAGGGTTGCGTGTGATACCCTAAACACAAAATCGAGCATAAAATACGAGCCCTTTGCGCCTTGTGCCACCCACACTGCCTCAAAGAGAGAAGAAGAGCTTTGAGATGATTCGAAACGAAAGGAAGAAGAAGAACAAGAAGAACAAGAACGAGGACGAGGACTGTTTGAAACTCGCGTTCGTTCTCTCCTCGGCGTCGTTTCAAGAGGCACCGTTTGATTCTTCTTTGTCTTCTTCTTCTTTTTTTCTCAGTCAACGAAGAAGAAGAGGAGGACGAGAAAACGAGAAACCGTTACTCACGTTTTCTTCTTCCTTTTCGTCGTCGTCGTCGTTTAACTGGAAAGAGATTCGAAAGAAAGCGAGAGAACGGACCGGGAAAGATTCGGAGTGCGCGATTTGCCGAGAAGAGTTTGCGACGACGATTCAGACGAGCGCGACGACGACGATGGATGATGATCAAAATCGAGGGCAAGTGTTGACGTCCTGTGCGCACTGTTTCCACGCGCAGTGCTTGAAGTCTTTCGAGACGTTCGTGGAATCGATATCTGAACGACGAAGATGTCCGTGTTGTCGTGCGGTCGGGTACAGAAAGATTCGGATAAGTGACGCGAGAGACGAGTGCATTCGACACGCGGCGTTGACGATACAGAAAATGTGGAGAGGACGTCTCGTTCGAAACAAACTCGGACCGATGAACGAGAACGCGCGAATGACCTGGATGGCGAATAAGCTCCGCGCGTTACGAAAGCGAGTCGAGAGAAGCGCCGAAAAGAGGAGAGAGACGAGGAAACAACAACTCGCCGAAGAAGAAGAAGAAGAAGACATCGACGAATCTTCTTCTTCCGACGAGGATTCCAACGATACGAACACCGACTGGAACGTCGTCATCGCCAAATCGCTCTCCCTGGAAAACGACGAGTGTTCTATTTGCGCGCTTCGCTTCGCCGCCTCGAAGACAAACGCTGTCATTTCCTCGCAAAGAACCGACGATTCTCCTCCTTCTTCTCCTCCTCCTCCTCCAAAGACGACGAAAGTCGCGTACCTCAGTTGTTCGCACCGGTTCCACAGAAACTGCCTGCGAACGTTCGAGAGGCATTTGAAATCTATCGGCAGAGAGATATTTTGTCCCTGCTGTCGCCGAGCGAACTATTCCCGAAAATGTTTGTAAATGAATGATCTTTGTGTTTTTCTTAATAACTCTCTTCTCTCGCTTTCATCATCATCGGACGGATGGTATGGGTTTGCGTTCGCGGTGTTCACATTTTTCGTTTTCCTTTCTCTTTACGAGTAGACAAACTTTTCTTTTCTTCATCGAACCTCATTAAAACCCACACATCACATCGTTTCAGAGAGATGACGTCTTTAAACTTAGACTTTAGCGTGCTCGACCGGCCGGTTCGTAAAGAGGCGGACGAGTTGACTTCGACGTAAGCGTATTGATTCGGTGTTTTGGTGATTTCTTCTTCTGCGTTTGCATCTTTTGCGCGTTGTTGCTGCTTCGTTTTCTCTCCTTTGAAACGATCTCATCATCGTCTCATCGTCTCTTCTTCTTCTTTGCGTCGAAAGTTGCGGTGGAAAGTCGTTGATCTGTGGAGATATCGCAGGATTGTTCGTTCGTTGAAGCGTTTTAGTCGTTCTGTATCTGACCAGTGATGATACTCTCTCTCTCTCTCTCTTTCTCGTCCTCACACAATCACATCAAAACAGTTTGGAAAACGACGTCCTGTGCGGCATCAACACGCACGATCAGTACTTCACGATACCTCGAGTGGAAGACTTCTCTCGCTTCCAGAAAGACGTCGTCGAACACGTGAAACCACAACACGGGACGACGACTTTAGGCTTTATATTTGAACACGGAATTATCATCGCGGTGGATTCTCGCGCGTCGCAAGGACCGTACATCAGTTCACAAACGGTGAAAAAAGTCATCGAGATCAACCCTTTTTTACTCGGGACGATGGCGGGAGGCGCGGCGGATTGTCAGTTTTGGCAGAGGAACTTAGGGATTCAGTGTCGGTTACACGAACTTGAGACTGGGAAGAGGATTACCGTGACTGGTGCGTCGAAGTTGTTGGCAAATACTTTGTACGGGTATCGCGGACGCGGATTATCGATGGGGACGATGGTCGCCGGTTGGGATACGACCGGACCGGGATTGTTTTACGTGGACTCGGATGGAACGAGATTAAAAGGAAAGAGGTTTTCAGTTGGTTCGGGGTCGTTGTTCGCGTATGGTGTTTTGGATCAAGGTTTTAGACACGATTTGAGCATAAAAGAAGCGGCGGAGTTGGGGAGAAGGGCGATTTACCACGCGACGTTCCGAGACGCCTTTTCGGGAGGGACGGTGAGCGTGTATCACGTTGGACCGGACGGATGGACGAAGATGAGCGGGACGGATGTAGGAGAGTTGCATTACGAGTACTATCCGGCGGACGCGGTCGAAAATCCAGAAAGACACGGTGGGGGCGAAGGGGACATTTTTGTGCCCAAGAAGAGAGAGCACGAGCAAAACAGAGAGGACGGAGAAAAGAAGAAGGATTCGTCGCCAGAGGCTATGGAGACGTAATCAATAGTTGAGTGTGTAAAATCTACCTAGAAAAAGCTACGTTATATCATTAAATACTACTACCAAATTCATTGTTCAACTACCATTAGAATGACTCGATGCAAACAAACTTTACGCGACGACTAAAAATTGCGCTTCCTCGATTTCGCGCGATGATTTTGCCTGCGACTCCTTCGCCAGATGAAGTAGTCCATGAGTGGCCAAATACAAAATATGCACAAGACTTGCGTGTGAAACGCAAAGTGATACGCATTCAAAGAAATGCCGTTCGCGAAAAGCGAGCGCTTTAGCAAGAGCAACGTGATGACATCGCTGTAACTCTTGATGTCTTTCCGTTCGCTCGTCGTTTCGCCAAGCGTGTATGAAGCGAAAGGCGACGCAACGGAATGTTTCACCAAGCTCGTTTCGCCTTTGCGCAACGATGTTCTCAATTTCCGAACGAGAATAATAAAAGCGACGGATGATAGCGTCAACGGAATCAATTTCTCGCGAAGATAGTTCATGCGAACGTTCATGCCAATAGCCGTGAACGCTAAAGCGTGCGCTGCTCTTAGTAGGTCTGAACCAACTACTTTGTTGTGAGTTTGTTTCTTCTTACCCTTGTGCTGCGATTCCAAGTCACCGTTATTTTCGTCTTTTTTGGCAAAATTACCGCGCTTATTTTCAAAGTCGTCGTCGGTATTTACACCCAAGCTCTCCTCTCCTCTGCGATTGTGATGACACGCAATCCCAAACGCGAAAGCACCCAGTTCGTAACCTAAATTGAACATCTCAGTCAGCCGAGCGAAGAACAAGCACGTTGCACACATAAAAATCAGTTTCTTCTCGGCTTGATAGTGCTCGCTCGCGTGTGTTTTAGTATTGCTATTCCATTTCGTCGCAACGCCGGCGCGAACCTTATCGCGGCCACTAAAACGCGAAGCGACGACAAACGTCACGAACGACGACATGACGAGCGCGTACACAATATTCGCCACGGACTGAGAAAACAAGATCGTCGTGTTCCAATTTCGTGCAATTGCGAATGCGATTCCAGTCCACCATCGCATGATGTTGCTCTCGTTCAATTCGTCGTTTGTTCTCTTCGAGGATTGCGGTGAGGTCAGTGAGGAGAGATGACTGGATTCTTCACCAGCTAAACTGTCCATGCTCGTCGTGCTTCCACCGTTACCGTCTAGTGAATTCGCACTGTCGACCAAATTCGCACTACTTGATTTGCTCACGACGACGACGGAATTGGACCCATCAAAGACAGATATCGCGCCAATCACTATCCCTTTCAAGATGCCGATTTTCGTCGCAACCCCTAACAGCGCGCCGATGAAGGAACTTATCGCGACATTTGCAATCACAATAGAACTGCTTCGACTTCGACGTACGAAAGAAAAATATCGGCTAGTACTATTCCGTCCAATCTTCTCAAATATACTCGCATCACACAATCGACCGACTGAAAAACACAGCGCGATTACGCCAAATTCTCCCAACGTCTCCAATTGCACCGGCTCGTCCACCAAGCGCAAGCCGAAAGGTCCAACCAATGCACCGCAAACGAAGAAGCCTACGAAATCAGACGACGGAGCACTTTGAAACATCTTTCTATTCCTATTTCCACCGGTAACTACAATCGAAAATATCAACGACATCACCACGCTAAACACGAACACGCACACGATATCTCTCGTCAAATTTGAATCCGTTTGCATCGAAGTCTGCTTTCTCTTCTCCGTTCGTTCCAAAACGTACTCGTTTCCTTCGCTATCTACCAACGTCTCCGCTTCTCCTCCTTCCGCTCTCTTTTCGCTCTCTCGACTCAAAGCTTCATCTATTCGCAGTAAAATATCCTCGGTTCTTGACACCAACGCTTTCATCTTCTGCTTCCGTCTCGCGCGCTGCGTCATGTTCGCCTCCACGATATCAGAACTCACAGCATCGCTCTCGTTCGAACTGCTCGCTTTCTTCCTACTTTTCTTCATCACGCTTTCGCTTCCTTCTCTTACTCCACCGCTCTCGCGTTCCAACTTTAGCAACTCTTCCTCTTTCTCCTTGTGATACTTCTCCTCGTCCAAATCGTCGTCCGCGAATTCCTTCTCTAAAACTTTTTCCATTTTGTGCGCGATGGTTCTGTTGTAATTGAACGCGCGCTTATCTATTTGTGGTGGAGCCGGTGGTGGTTCGAGAGAAGTCGTCGCTGTTGTTGTCGACGCGTGTCTTCTCCTGTCGTCTTTATGCGCGTGACTACCCCGCGATGATTCGGTTAGAAGAAGCAGAAAAAGGAACGAAAGGAGGTAATGTATCATTTTCCAAAACGAGTGATACTGAGAGCGTCTCGTCCTCGTTCTCGCGCGCATGATGACTGACAAACGCGCACCACCGCGTTCCTTCGCCTCTCCCCGTCTCAGTGCGCGCGCGTGTTCGCAATACGTTTAAAACTCGTCATGATTGATTGCGCGTGTTAAAAATTCGTTTTTCGATTTTATGCGGAGTTTTTGAAAATGTTGTACAGGTTTCAGTAATAATACAAATACGAATACATCGCATAACAATAAATAAAACGCGCTCTGCTACCACAAACCTCTCTCCGCGTTGGTGGCATCATTCGTCTTTGCCCCTTCGTTTTTCACGGGTGGAGGGTTCGGTCGCATCAAAGGACTCGTTTTATTAAATCCAACCCTTTTCGATACGGAGCGTTTCGGCGACGCGATGAGCGCTCGAATATCGGAGCCGTTCTTCGGAACAGAAGGGATAAAAAAGGTTTCCCCGTTATTGAAGTCGTTGTCGATGTTGCTCTCGTCGTAATCATCATCTTTTGCGTCAAAGAATGGTTGCTCTTTCGATATGGTTGAGGAAGGTACGACGCTTAGTGCATCTTCCAACACCCGAAGCTTTCGCGAGGAAGAGGATAACTCGCTTTGCAACCGTTCAATCTCTTTGGATTTTGCATGCAAGTCAGCTTCGACTTCTTTACGCTTTTCAAACTCCTCCTTGAAATTAGTCTCCGTGGCGTCAACCTTTGATTTCATAACGTTCATTATTTGAAGAAGCGCTTGATTTTGCTCGTTCAACGCCTTCGTCCTCGTGTCGAACAGTTTTTGCAACTTTTCGCGAACGCGTTCGGATTCGATGGAGATGGCGATCTCTTTCTCCTTTTCCATGCGCTTTGCGAGCGCCCGCGAGTTGTCAGTGTCACTAGTGGTGTTCACACCTTTATCCGTTGAAGGTGGCATACTGCTCAGCTGAATATTCTCCACCGTCAATTCGTTAATTTTCAAAGCCGCCGCTTCCAAATCGTTCTGCATCTCGTCGTAATCGTTAACGAGCTGTTGCATGCTCGCGCTGATTTGATTCGTCGTATTCTTCGCACTTTGTAAACTTTCCTCTAGCTGCTCGATTTCGCTCGTCTTAGCTTCGAGCTCGCGCATGGTTAGTTCTAAACTTTCCGTGGCGACGTCGCGTTCCTCTTCGCGAGTTTGTAAAAAGTTTTGTGCGACCGCGAGTTTCTCAGTCAAATCTTCCACGCGACGTTTCAACTCGCTAGATTCTTGGTAACACGTTTCCACCGCGTTCTTGGCGTCGTCAAAGCACGCCTGCATGGCTTTCTCGTTGGACGCTTTCACGTCCTCTTTCAACGTTTCTATTTTCTGTTTGTAGCTTTCTATCGTTTCCTTGATTAACGCGTTCAAACGCATATTTTCAGCTTTTAAACGCGTTTCGGCATCGAGCAATACACGTTTTGAAGATGAAAGCGTTTCAACGTCCTCTTGTAACTCCACGTTTCTTCGTAAGCTCATCTCGAGACGTTTTTTGAAGTCATCTTTCATCCCTTTCTCGCTTTCTATTTCATCCTTCAACGGCTCGCTTTGAACTCTGAACACCTCCAACTCCGCCTGGTACTTTAATCTCTGCAGCGTCTCCTTCTCTAAGGCGTCCGCGATATCTTTCCTCGCTCGCTCCGCCTCTCTACTCTTTCTCTCGTAACTTTCCTTTTCCGCTTTAGCCACGGCGCACTCTTTCAAGGCCTCGTCCATTTTGTCCTTTGCAAACTGCGCTTCCGCCACCGCGGCGACTTCCGTTTCCGAGGCTCTCGCGCCGAATCGGGCAACCGCCGCCGCGCCTCGTTCGTTCGCCTCGCGTTCAATCTCCGTCGCTCTGTGCTCAAACTCCATCCGCATCTTTTGAACTTTCGCTTCATATTTCTCCTTTTCTCTGCGCTCAATTGACTCTTGACTTTCCTCTTTTCGTTTTACATTTTTCTCTCTCTTTTCTAAACTCGCCTTCGCTTTACTCGCTTTGCGCAGCACTTCGTCCCGCCATTTCATCGCCCGACGTTCCATTTGCACCTTCTCTTCCTCGAACTTCTCGCTAATCCTCTTCTCGGCGGTTTTCATTCTTTTCTCGGACTCCTTTGCCGCCTTCGTCTCCTCTTTCGCTTTCGCTCGCATCTCGTCCGCCTCTTTCTTACACCTCTCGTACTCTCGCTTCGCGTACTCGTTCTGCTTGGCGATGACCGTCGCCCGGTCCCCTAAATCCACAAAATCGCGCTTCAATTCGTCCCGTTCGCGTTCCGTCTTCTCTAAAACCATTCTCAACTCCTCGTTTTCTTTCATCGTTTGTCCGCTCGAACTCGTCAACTCTTCACATCTCCTTCGTTCGTGCGCTACTGTTTGCCTTTCTCTTGCGCAGTCCGCCCTCGCCATTCGTACATCTTTCTTCATCACGCGCACTTGCGCCTCGAGTCGCTCGAGTTCAATTTCGAGCTTGGACACTTTCAATGATTCCGCCACGTTTGATGTTGTTGTTGTTGCCATCGTTCGCCAGCGTCGTTCTTCTTGCTCTGCTTGTTTCTCTCGATGATTCATCTGTTTCGCTCTGGAATTGATTTCAACGGCATTTATTGACGCCGTCGTCGCTGCGTTTTCTCGTCCAGTCCTTTCGTTCGCGACTCCGTGCTCTTCGAGGAACGATACGGCTTCGGTTGTTGCGAGGCTTATTTTATCGAATCTGTCGCGCGGAGGAGGACGTTTTCGCGTCGTCGTCTCGCGCGTGTGCATTTTGAATGTTTTGTTGTGAGGGGTGTGCGAAGGGACTTTTTGAATTTTCAGAACAAAACCAACGAACCATCAAACCGAAAGACGCGCGACGACGTAAAAGGTATCGAGACATTCCGGAGCCGAGAACGACGACGAGCGCTTGCGTTTGCTATAGTACCGTGAATATGACTAAAACTCTACAAAAAGCTCTCGATAAATCTATCACATTTTCTCATCACGAAGCAGCCGCCGCGCGACTCTTTTCGAGCGCTCGAAACACCGTTTCCGGCGACATCGATTCGCCGACGTCGCACGCGATTTCTTTCGTCACCGCGACGCCGTCGTCTTCTTCGTCGTTCACTAACACGGATAACTGAGCCACTCGGCATTTCAACGTCTCGCTCAAAAATTCCAACACTTCTCGCTCCAACAACTCTTTCGCGTCCGCTTTTTTCGTCGCCGAGATGGAAACCTTCTCGGCGCTAATATCCATCACCGAGCACTTCTCTTGCCGGTCGATCACTCTTACCGAAATGATGAGTTTCTTCCCTCCTTTCCCTCTGCGTATGCACGGTGGCACCGGTAACAACTCCACCACCTCTCGAGTAGTATTCCCTTTCTCTTTACCGTTCGTCCCCGCTTTCCTCGCTTTCTCGAAACTCCTCAACGCGCCGTCCAACACGTACAATTTCACACTCTCGTCGTTGCACTCGTAACACACCGGCACGTCCCCGCAATAATAACGCGTTTGCTTCTCAATGCTCTTCCCGTTGTCTCTTCGAATCGCCGTCGTTTTATTGTCCCGCTCTCGCTTCGCTCGTAACCGGCAGACGTACTTCGTCCTGTCTAAAATAATCGACCCATCTTTCCTTCGTCTCGGGAGCGAGAAGAGATTGCAGTCCGTGATTAAAACGGGATTGGAGCAACACGTGCAGTAATACGTTTTCAGTGCGCTTTTATCGTCATCCGTTTTCGTGTCGTTGTCGTCTTTTTTGTGACGCTTCTTGATGAAATCTTCGGAGGAGTACGCGATGGTGGAGCGTTTGCCCATGAGTACTATTACTATTATAATTCTCTTTGACGACGACAAGGCAACAAAACAGCCGACGAATAAACGTGTTTTGAGAAAGAGAGAGATGAAATGAACCCCACGCTCTGCGTTCAAACGAAAGCGCCTCGTTGTTGTTGTCGTTGTCGTTTGATGTGTGGAGGAGTTTGTGTGGAGGAATTTTGGTTTTTCTCTTTTCCCTTCATTCTTTAATTAATTAGGCAACAAAAAAACTTATTAGAGTATACGAGAGGCGGTATAGGTCCGACGAGAGGGAAAGAGAATCCGGCAGAAGATAGTGTAGTAGCGAACGGGTTGAAGAAGAAAAGTAAGCTACGTGTTGTAGTAATTGCTGCTGCCCTTGTGTATTTTGTGTTTCATTGCTATACGCTTATCGTGTCTATCTAATGTGCTACGATGACCCCTACGGTACTATAAAACTTTTTCTAACCGAGCGCGACGACGAGCGTATCGAGCTTTCGATGGCTCGTCCACGATTCGCGTTCTCGAGCATTTCATCTCCAAAGCAGCTTTGAGCGTTAAGAGATGGACGGAATACGGATCGAGCGCTCTCGTTCGGAACGATTTCGGCGGGACGAGCATTTCGTCTGTTTCGCTACCGTTATCTGTTTTGGTCTCGTCTTCGCGTCGTTCGTTGCGTTCCAGCAACACTTTCTTCCTGTTCGTGCTGGAAATCGTGACGGAATTCTCAAACGCTTGCGCGAGTTCTGGTGCGTTTTCTACATCGCGGCGTTCCATTTCCCTCAAATCATTGTCGTCATCGTCCGGTGATAATTTGAAAGCCTCGGACAGAGTAAAAGTCAATTGAATGCCCCTCGTATAGGAACTCGTCGCCGAGACTTCGATGTAAATTATTTGCAAAGGATAAAACTCGCGCTCGCCTTTATTAATAGAAACGCCGCCGAGTCCGCACGGATCGAGCGTTTTGACGTCTGTTTCGTCACGAAGGAAGACATTGCCTCGTAAATGCCAACTCGGCAAAAACACTTTCAAAACTTCTCGTTCTTTGTCGTAACTTTCAACCATGGCGATTTTCGTCTTTGCGTTGTCCAGCATCGAGAAGGCGAGGTAAACTTCTGAAACTTTCCTTTGCACGACTTTCGACATTCGCGTGCGCTCGTTGAGATGATCCGCGAGATCGTGCAAAATTGATTTTTTCAAAAGGTCGTCGCTACGCTTGGCCGCTCTGCAATCACCGATGGCACTCAATAACTGTCGGTGCGCGATAATATCCGCATATCGGCGAATCGGCGACGTAAAGTGCGTGTATAAATCGACGGCTAAACCGAAATGCGACGAAGACGTGGCCCCGTCGCACACGCAATATTCAGCCTCTTGCATCTTCTGCGCAGCGTTGCCGCGGAAGAACGCCTCGGCGGAGGCGCGAGAATCTGTGGATAAACGGATAGCCTTCGAAAGCGATTCGTTCAACGAAACGCCGCTGGAACTATCAAACGAGTTAAAATTTAAAAACTCGCGGCAATATTTCTTGATGTCGTCGAAGGCGTCCGCGGCTGGCATTCTGTGTCGGCGCACGAAGGACGCCTCGAGAAATTTCGTGTGAATGCGTTCCGCGCAGGCACAATTTGCTGAAATCATTAGTTCTGCAACCGTTTTCATTGTGTGAACATCACGCTTCTCCGCAACCGCGGTTCTTTTTGCCGTCGAAAGTTCCTCGCGGTCGCCAGCATCAGCATGCGTTTCAAACCTCAACTCGGCGCTCGCCAATTCTAGCGCGCCGTTCATTTCTCGCACTCGGCGTCTGCTATTCGCAAAAGTTGTCAACACATACAAAGCGTCGTAAAAATCACGCACGTTGTTTTTGCATCCCGCATCGCCTCCATCTAACAAAGCTTGCGCCGAATAATAATCGATAGCCTTTCGGTTTCGAATGATTGAACGACCAAACCAGGGTTTCCCTTCAATGCGCAAGTCCTCATTCACGAGCCAAACGCACGATACCGCTAATCTGTCCTGTCCTTCAAGTAACGAACACAGATTTGCAGACAGAATTTCCGGGAGCATGTCAATTCGCTCGTTGGGTAGGTACACGGTCGTGCCTCTCGCCCTACCTTCCGCATCTAACGCAGATTTCTCTCGGACGAAGAACGACACGTCAGCAATGTGCACACCAATCTCGTAACCACCACTTTCCAACTTCTTTACACTCAGCGCGTCGTCAACATCAACGCATCCAGGCGGGTCGACTGAAAAAATACACGTCGCGGGATCCTTTCTAAAATCTCTTCGAGTATCGAGTTCTTCGAGCGGTATCGTCCAATCCGACCGAGGTAATTCCGAGTTCGCTTTCACCCCGAATGGCTCTTTGCGAATCATACAACTCGTCAACACCGCATCAACTTCACCTTTGAAATTTCCAACGTCACCTATAACTTCCAAAAAATGCGCATCCGGGAACGTTTTCTGTCTCGACCAGGAGGAAAAGCGAACCGAGAACACTTTTCCTTTTAGCGTATCCGGAGCATTTTTGAACATCTTAAACCGAGGCAGTTTACTCGACTCTCTCGGAACGACGAGAACGCTGTTCCGTTGTGCCAACCGAGAGTCATCTGAGTCGTGTTCATCGAGCACGCACGTAAATTCCATTTGCTTTCGCGACACGACATAAACGACCTCGTTCGTGTTCACGTCAACCGCAACCGTATCGAGGTGTAGAGCTCGATTCATTTTGACTTTTGAGTCTATGCGAATAGAGTTATTGACAACTGCAGACGTCCGTTTGCTATCTACGCGCATTTGTCCAATTACTATGGTACCGTTTGCAATACCTTCTTCTACCTCTACTCGTGTAATGTACTCAGAAAAGGTACCGCCTACTTCCATATCTTCCTCTTTTTCGTTTTCCTCTTCTTTCTCTTCGAGCGCCGCTTGTACCTTCGACATCAAAGCTTCGTTCTCGGGATGATATTTTTGAATGTACTCGATTACGTGCATTGTAGTCACGGCGTTATCTTTCACTGCGCTTTTCGTAGGCTTTGTCGTGAGTACAATAACCTTCGTTTTCGGTCTTCTCGTCGCCGTCTGCACCTTCTCGGCGTAAAACGCCGCGGTCGCTTCAACCAATCCACATCCACTTCTCTTCGAAAGCTCTCTGATCTTTCGACTGTGCAAATCATCAAACAAAAAACTATCTTTCCGCGAATCTTCGTATACGCTTCTCATCGCTCGCATCAACCTCGGGTTTGAATTAAACTTCTCCCTCGCTCGCGTTTCAACGCTCTTACACAAGATACAATCTCTCGCTAAATCTTCCCAAAACTGCGCTCCTAACACTCCGATGACGCTCGCCGACGACGGCACGAGAAAAAAATCGCACCGCTCGTTCAGTGCCGTTGGTGCTCCATTTTGCCTCTCGTCGCAACTTACGCACCCGGGAAACCCGCACGAAATATCCTCTCGCAAATACACCTCGTTTGAAGTCGTTTGCAACACCATTCCCCTAATTCCTCCTTCTCTTTCTGCCACGAACTTGCGCCTTTTTTCACCGCCAAACACACGCGCTCTTCGTCGTCTGTTTCTTCGAGCATCATCGTTGCGGCCCATTTTAGGCGCGGTGCTGATGTTTCCTCATCAGAGAAGAGAGCTCTTCTTATATCTTTATTATGAGGTGAAAAGGAGTTTTGGGGGAAAATATCAAAACGGAAAGCGACAGTTGGAATGCACTCGTCATTGTTGACACACCACGCGATATAGATAGAGCATGAAAGTGCGACTGAAAAGCAAAACGAAAACGAAGAATAGCGATGATGATAATAATAATAATAAGGCGATGATCGAGAAGCGAGTAAAAGAGACGCGAAAGGAAGTGCAAAAGAAACGCGAGAAGAAAATGGAACTTTTGGAACGATTGAAACGAACGAAGGAAGAGAGAGTGGCGAGAGAGATGCGGATCGCGCGGTCGACGATCGCGACGACGACGGGGAGGGGCGAGGAGGAAAGCGAGGAGAGGACGACGACGACGACGCCAAAAGTGGGAGCGAAGAGGCGTTCGTATGCGCGAAAACAGAGGAGCAGTGAGAAGAGCGAGAAATCACCTAGCAACACCACCACCACGAGTGGTGGTGGTAAGAGTACCGCGCAAAAGCGAAAGCGAAGGCTGTCGAGCGAAGGAACTCCGAATCGATGGGAGGCGTATTACAAGCGAAGATACTTAGAATGATTTATATATGAAATTCAGTAGTCGCGTTATTTGCTTTATTCACAAAGGCATGATGTGGTTTGGAAATGGATCTCCCAAACGCTTCACATCGCGTAAGTAATAACGAAGAGTAGACGACGAGAGAGCTTCTTTGCGCTACGGCATAAGGCTACGTTCTATCTATTCGTCATGCTTGTTTCAAAGTTCATCGTGTGCAGGATCGTCCGGGTCGTAATCTTCGGGTGGTTCCATTCCTGGCGGGAAGAGCGCGTCCGGATCTTCCACGTTTTTCCTCGTTTCTCTCGCCCACTCGTCCGCCTCGTCGTCTTTCTTCTTGCGATCAGCTTCCTCGAAGTCTTCCTGCATGCGCTTCTCCTTCTTGCGAGATTTCTTGCCAAACAATTTCTTGCCGAACGATTTCGCCTCTTCTAACGAGTCCGTGATGACGATGTTGTCGAAAAACGAACCCGCTTTGACTTGCCACAAATCGAATCCGACGTGCTTTAAGTTGCGCATCAACGCTAACGGCTCGGACTTCGGAACGTAGTTTGGATTTTTAATCATCGGCGCTTCCCACGGTCCTCCGGAATACTTTGGATTTTCAATCATCGGTTGCGTCCACGGACCTTTGTATTCCGGGTTTGGAACCATCGGTGGTTCCCAGTCGCCATCGATGTCGTCGTCCCAATCGTCCGGTTTCGGATGTTCCGGGTCGGCAATGTTTTCAGGAATATCGTCGTAGCCTTCCGGTTTCTCAGCGTCTTCGTCGACAATCATTCTGCGATCGTCCCAATCGTCTGGTTTCGTCGCCGATGGGTCAGGAATTTCTTTCGGTTCCAAAATATCAAACTCGTCCTCGATATTCTTTTTGATTTCTGATTTACCATCGATCAAAATCTCAAAATCATCGTTCGGATGAATCACCAAAGTGTACACGTGCGTCAACTCGTCCGTTTTCGCTTTCACCGTCGTCTTCATCTGGTATTGCTTCTCGTTCCCGTGTTCGTCGTGCTTGGCCAAGATAAAATGTACTTTCTTGATCCCTTTCCCGCAAATATCCGGTCCAAACATGATGTTATACGGCGTCGATCCTCCAAAATTTTCCATCTCGCTCGATTCCGGTAAAATTTTCACGTACGCGCCTCCGCAGTCGATGTTTTGTTCGTGCTTCACCGAGTACTGCACCACGAGGTCTTTCCCGTCGTTATCGAACACTTCGTCCGCGGACGAGTAATAAGCGAAAAAGCGTCCATTCGTTTGCGTTTTAAACCCTTTGTTCGCCTTCGAGTCCGTTTTTTTCCCTTCATGTATCGCCGTCGTCACTACGAATTCGCCAGCCATATTTTCATCTTCTTTGAAGGTGGATTTGTGCCATCTCGACGACGCATCTTCGTCTGTTGTGTTTACACGATATCAAAACGAAAAGCATTAAAACCGTAAAGTCAGTATAAAAGAGGCAACAACACGACGTCTCCAAAAGAGATTGAAATCAGATCGAGCGCGCGAGTCGGCTCTGTTTCCCTCTCTTCTTCGTCTCAATCGAAACTTGTTTCGATTTTCTTCTTCCCGGGGAAACTTAAACAAAAAACGCACCATCAAAGGTCTCCGAAAAGTGAATCTTCGCGTCGGAAAGAAGCGCGAAAAGCAGCAAAAACAGCAGCAGTAGCAGACACGTCGTCGTCGTCGTCCGCGTTCTGTGCGTCATCGTCATCTTTTTCTTCTTAAGTGCGTTTGATTTTTGTGAAGAATTTCAATCGCTTTTTTTCCATCGCGAAGAAAAACGTCAGACTTTTAGGGAAAAGAAAGAGAGAGAAACACATCTCGTTATTAAAAATGGAAGTCGCGGACATCGCCATCGCCCCACTGAAAGAGTTCATGAAAGACTCCGTGCGATTAGTGAAAAAGTGCACGAAACCAGACCGACGAGAGTTCACGCTCATCGCGAGCAAGACGGCTTTTGGTAAGTAATGTACTCGTTTACTACATTTTTATATACATTTTTCTTTCCGATCGGAGCGCATTTTCATCTCTCTTTTTGCGCTGACTGTTGTGTATTCTCTCTCTCTTATTCTCTCTCTTTCACAGGGTTTATCATGTTTGGGTTCGTCGGGTTCTTCGTGAAGCTCGTCTTGTGAGTGTTTACCTTCTCTCTCTCTCTTTTATTCTCTCTTCGCGTTCCCGGTGGGATTCATGCAAGAAGGTGTTGTCCTTTTCGGTTGAATTGGACGTTCGAGACTCCTTCCCCCAAAAGGAGTGAAAAAGGCTGATTTCTTCGCGTTCCGCTTTGCGAAGAAGTGGTGTATAGAGTACTGACAAATGTTCCTCTCGTTTCTTCTTCTTTAATAAATAGCATTCCGATTAACAATATCATCTTATCCTCTTAATGTTATGTGATGAGCGATTGAAATTATTATGCGTTGAACTGTTTAGCTTTAAAAATTCATACATGTGAAACTCGTTCTGAACTCGTAAACTAATAATCCTCTGCGTTTTTACAATTTGGTTCTGTGCTTTCTATCTACTTTTATCTATCTAGTTTCTACGCGAGAGCGCTTGCGCTCGTGCTCGGTGATGGACTCGTCCGCTGTTGATGCTTGCGGTGGCGGCTGAACGACGTCGGATGATGGTTTCTCTTCCTCGACCTTTTGTACTTTCGACGCCTCTTTGGAATACACGCGACAATCGACGCCGCAGATATCAAAGGTGCCTTTGAGCTTCTCGAAGAACGGCCTAGCACCGGGAGGAGATGCTAGTAGTACCTCTTCAACGACGCCAGTCAACGCAGACGTTGCTTTGACCTCGAATTGTGGCACCGTTTGCGATGAAGCTTCGTTGTTGGACAATCGAGCTTTAAACGCGTGCGATAGCACGTACACCGGTAAAGGTAACTTCGTCTCAAACTGTAGAACTGAGCTTGTCCTTTTTGCCGCCTTAACATTGGAAGGAGCAGATGTTATCGTGCCATCGGCTGCAAACATTTCGCTCGCGCTATCTGTTGCCATGATAGTGGTCGTATTTTCACCATCCTTGATTGTCACTAAGCCCATGGCGGTAACCGCTTCCGCGGCGATGTTATCAGTCTCGTTGATGTGCTCTTCTTTCGTATCATTTGCTAAGTCGCCCTCATCGATGATTTGATTCTGATCGTATGAAGTCGTTGATTCAACTTTCGAAACCTTTGTGCCTTTACTTCTACCTTTGGTCTCTTCATCACCGTACTCCCGTGGTCTTCGCGTCGCCATACCCGCCGTATTACTACTGTCTATATTCATCTGTTGCATGCGCTGTTGCGGAGGCGGTAACCCTTTCGGGAGAGGCGGTGGTGTTGGAAATCGGCGATGAATTGCATCCGAAACGCCAACTGTAGGATGAAACACTAATGTGCCTTTGACTTCACCAACCGTTGCTTCGCCAATGACGACGACATTTCCTCCTTCTCCCGGCGCGTTGTTATTACTCCTTTGCAAAAACCCTCTCCGGTGCTGCGAGGATATCTCTCCTTGTTCGTTGTTTCCGTTTTCGGAAAACACGCCAGAGGAGAGCGCCCCACTGAACGTGTTCAACGAATTCTTCGAGTTTGTGTTGTTGTTTTGATGGTGATATTGACTGCTATTCTTGGTGTACTTTTTCTTCTCAGCGGTCATAATTTTCACCTTCATATCACCGAGCACGTTTTGTAACTTGAAGTGAACAAACTTTGCAAACTTTTCGGCCGCAGATTTCGTCGTGAACTTAACGAACGCGACGCCTTTATTACCTTTACCAACGCGAGCGTATTCCAGTGCGGCGATGTTCTTCCCATCTTTTCTTTCATTTTGTACTTCTTCGCCTTGTTCTTCTTCCTCGTCGTCTTGGTTTCCTCCCGAGGCCATACCTGGAACCGTCACTTTCATCAAGTCTTCCGGTTCTAACTTGAACTCTTCGTTTTCCAACACTCTCATCACGGCTTTATTCAACACATCATCCGTGCAGTCCTTCGGCGTGACTATAAACAACCGCGAACCTTCCGGTAACTCGTTCATTTGATTATTATTGGTAAACTGCATCGACGATGTCGTCGTCGTCGTGGTTGTCGTCGTCAACGTCGTCGTCGTCACGGTCGTTGCCGATGGTTGTTGCTGGTGTTCCCGTTTTCTCGTCTCTTCTGAAAACACCACCGTAAAATGTCTCTTCGGCATGCCGTCGTTCAAATCAACCAGCGACGACGAGGACGACGCCAAATCCTGTTGCTTTTCGCGTTCATCGCCATCGCCAGTAGCAAGAGCAGTATTCTTCGACTGCTTCTCTTCTGGAAACGCCAACACCGCTTTTTGCGCATCTGATTCGTGCATGAACGTCACCCACGCGATACCTTTCTGCGCGTCGCTTTTCACCTTCGTCACCGGTCCAAACGCGTTCGAGAAATACCGTTCCAATTTTCCAGATTCCGCGCCGCGACCGCACACCACGAACACGCGAGTAGAAGTATTCGGCATCGTTCGTTACCTTTCGTAGATGTTATCTCTCTTCAGAATTCGCGTCGTGTTGATCGTTTGTGTGACACATGCTGCAGATGACGAGAGAGAGAAAGAGAGAAAACAGTGTAAGTTGAGGATGAAAAACCCGTAATAAAGTCCTTTCTTTACTCAACATCATCAAGAATTGGAGAAAGAAAAGAAAAAATGTCGCGTTCATCGCGTCTTTCACCATCGCACTTTAAAAGCGACGCGTACGAATACACGTCGCCCAAACAAAGGTGAAAGGGAGACCCGACAAAAAACGCCTTTACGGTATCAGACCGTCGTAAAACTCGACCTCATCTCGACGGGAAATAATGCAAACACTGCATAATTCCGGACGAGAAAAATCGAATCCCCTCATCAATCGATGAGAGTGCGAACCGGTCGAAGGTGTAGTTTACTGTGCCGCAGAACGTAACGCGAGGACGAGTGGGAAGAGTATTCGTCGTCCTCGCTGACTTGGTTCACGGATTTTGATGCGTAAGAGTAAAAAATCGACTTGAGAAAAGAGAAGAGAGAGAGAGAATCGGAGAGAAAAGCAAACCCACCTTTCTTTCTTTCCAAGAGAGAAGAGACGAGAGTCTTTCGAGAATTTTTTTTTGTGACGAATGAAAAAATTTCAGAAAAATCGAACGAAAAAAAAAAAGAATGAAAACACAGATGACAAAATCGTCATAAAGAGCAACCCAACTATGTCCAGCGGCGGAACAACGTGGGCGTCGCTCGGGAGACGAGACGAGAGGAAGAAAGACGACCCAATTAAACGTGCGGTTGTTGGTGGAGAAATAAAGACGAAAGAAAAGAAGAGAGGCCTGAAGAATGTTGTTGAAGAAGGGCATCCAAATCATCGTCGTCGTTTGGAAGATGTTGTTGAGAAAAAATTGAAGAGTGCACACAATCAGAATAAGCAAACGAACATTTCGTTCGCGCGGATCGATCGGAAAGAACACTTCGAAACGATTAAAAAGGCGACGAGAGTTGAGACGATTGAATTATCGGAGTGCGATTTAGTGGAGGAGGAGGAGGAGGACGACGACGACGATGAGGTGAAGATTGTGAGTGAAAATAGAGGGGAAATTGCCTCGTCGTCGTCTCAAGACGACGCTTTTTTGCAGTTGCCGAAAGCGCTGAGACAGAAACCGGCGTTTATCGACGCGTTGTCGACGAGAGATGCGACGCGGGAAGATGTTCTGAGGGAGGTGGAGGAGTATGAAAATAAAGCGAAAAAGTTGAGCGAGGAATGTAGCAGAGCTGCATATAAACTCTGCGTTCGTATCCGCGGGCGGGAATACCAGGCGAGCGAAGTGAAGACAAAGTTGCCGAAGGACGGCGCGAAAGTTTACATTGAGAGAGATATGGAGAACGTGTTTGACGCGACTGGGGCTATGCAAATTTTAGACGACGAGAAACGGGTGTTAGGATACGTGCCGAGGAGAGTTGCAGGAGAATTCGCCGGTCTCGTAGATTTGGGAGTCGTGGAGGTTTCGGGGACGCTGAGATACGCGAGAGAGGAAGGAACGGACGAAAACGAATCGTCGGCGTGGGTGGAAATCGAGATCAAAGTGTTGACGAATATAACGAACGTTTTCGGTATTCAAATAGATACGCCGAGTATATTAAACGGACGATTTGAAAGCGCAACTCGAGCAAACGCGGAAGAGTTCGAGAGCGAGTCCTGGGCTTGGCTGCGAACGAAAGACAAAATCGTAGAGGCGATAGCGGGATTGACGAACGCCGAATTTTTGCTTTCTGAAAAAGAAAAGGAAATCCGGCAAAAGTTTATCGATGTTGTGGTGGAGGAAAGCGGTGGCAATGATGCGGCTTTGCTAGCAACGAGGCTTTTAGCGAGGGGACACGCTTGGATTTCGGATTGTGAGAAAAAAGAATACGTGGCTAAAACGAACGATGCGATGAGGAAACTTGTACAGCACTCTTTTGCTTACGATTTATCGAGTAATGAGAGTCATGGAACAGACAAAGGGCTCGCGTATGTTTTCGACCGCGATTTTTGTCTCAATAATCTCACGGTAGAAGAGATGAAGCACATGATGTCGTCGTTTCAAAATGAAGGAAGTCTCCTAAATGAACATTTGAGGAATTGGCGACAGGAATATAAAACGAAGGATAGATTAATGATCCCACTGCGTGCGCTCTATTCTATCGATGAGAACAAAGAAGTCTGGATGCAAAAATGGAAGGAATCAAAGGAGTCGACGCATCCGAATTGGATCGTACTTTCGCCGACGTTTATGACGCTCGTACGAATCGCGATATGCGTGGCGTACCGCAAAAGACTTAGCGTCTCCTGCATTTACGACGCCATATCGGGTGTGCGACGGTATCCAATGGTTTCTTCAAACAGGAATAGCTCCGAGGTACTCGAGTCACCATGGAAATCGAGAGTAGATATGCTCGCATATTTTGAGGCCATGGAAGTTTTGAGGGATTTGGAACGTTTCAACGAGGCAAACGTGTACGGATTTACATTGAGTGTCGAAAATGCACCGAAACTCATAGAAAGAGGAAAATGCGTCGAAACGAGCATGCTCGAAGCGTGGCGAAAAGGATCTGGGATGAGTTACGATGCAGATTTGCTCGATCCAAAGAAAGATATGGAACGGTTCAGTCATCACGCCGTCGAGTGCAGAATTTGCTACATCTTGGTCATTGCGCTGGAAAAGTTGGCAATGGCGAGTATAAAGTTGGTGAATAACGTACCAAACGAGATTCAAGGGCGCGCACATCGTAGATGCGCTGTAGGATATCTTACACGCGCTATAAATCTACTCCGTGCTTTGTTAGCGCAACCGTTTGATGCGCGCCGTCGAGGTAAATGGTACGATAGATTATACGTCGACCTCGGACATTTAAAGGAATATCAGAAACAATTTGACGTGTGCAAAGCGGCTTTAGAGGATAGCTGGGTTGTCTGGGACGATCTCGCCAACATGCGCGATAAAATTTGCAGCATAGCATCGTCGAAAAACAAAGGAGTTAAGGTGCCTTCACGTTATCAATTGCCAGCAAAGTTCTCGATGGCGGAAGATAAACTTCACGGCGTGCCGTTGCCGCAAGAGTTCGTCGACAGGAAGAAAAGAGAGCAAGGTAACGCAGAATGGAAAGGGACACGTAAATTTTACGATATACGAGATTTGAGCGCAGTAGATACAAATGGCAAACCTACAGATGCGATAGATTTGACGGAAGAACTGGTTGTTCCAGCGGAGATCTGGTCCGTGGAAGCGTATTCGTTGGTCTTCTATGAGCAAAAATTTGGCTGGAAAGGCATCCATACTGAACTTTCGCTTTGGTACACGTTACTACCTTTACTAAATCTCGACGTCTTCTTTCACAACGAGTTCAGCGATATAGGATTCAATCCTTGGCCGTTAGAGTTTCAGTCTTTACCGCTCGATTATTCGGAACCGGAATGGATCTTACGACGCGAACGCGTAACGCAAGTCACGTTGGAGAAAATTAGGAAAGGCCACGGCACGCGTTTATTAGTTGAAAATTGGGCGAAATGGTACGGCACTGAAAGCCATACCGTGCGTTGGACGACCGTGAAGGAGGGGTATACCGGTACTGTGGCAGTTACAGAGCAAAAAAGACGATTGCTGAGTCTCACGGAACTCTGTGAAGTCGTGCGATGTTTCGACAACGAGCAGTTGTACAAAATTTGTGCGAGGTGGATTCTAGACCCAGTCGGTACGATAGCTCAAGGAGGGATGCCAGATTTGTTCTTATGGAATCCGGAAAAATCGGAAGCGATGTGTGTTGAGGTCAAGTCCACGGGGGATCAGATCCAAAATAATCAAAAAGCTTGCATTAATATGTTGAAAGAAGCAAACTTTTCGGTGAAGTGCTTAAAAGTTAACGATTTCGTTTGCGAGTACGATTGGGATTCGGGAAAGAAGAAAAAGAAGTGAGAGGAAGAGAGACGATGGGAATGATAATGCAGAAATGTAAAAGCAATAATACTGATTTATAGTAGTAGTAAAAAGAAATACTGTACACGTGTCTGATGTTAAACTAAATTTGATATACTTTTCGCAGAGCAAAAGTTTGTTCACGCCGCGATTCGGTCGGGTGTCGTTTGCGCGCCAATTCTAGCCTCCAACTCCGGTCTAAAATGTCTAATCAAACCTTGCACCGGCCACGCCGCCGCATCACCCAACGCACAAATCGTATGTCCTTCGATTTGTTTCGTCAATTCTTGCAACATGTCAATCTCTTCCAACTTTGCGTCTCCTTTCTTCATGCGTTCCATGACGTTATACAACCATCCGGTACCTTCTCTGCACGGCGTGCACTGACCGCACGATTCGTGCTTGTAAAAGTACGATAATCTCGCAATCGCGTCCACAACATCCGTACTCTTATCCATGACAATAACCGCTGCGGTTCCTAATCCACTTTGCGCCGCTTTCAAGGAATCGAAATCCATCAACACCTCCTCGCAGACTTTCTTCGGAATCAACGGCACGGACGAGCCGCCCGGAATAATCGCCAACAAGTTATCCCATCCACCTCTCACGCCTCCGCAGTGTTTCTCTATTAACTCTTGCAACGGGATACTCATCTCTTCTTCGACCGTGCACGGGTTGTTCACGTGGCCACTGATGCAAAAAAGTTTCGTTCCCGTGTTGTTCTTCCTCCCAAAACCGGCGAACCAATCGCTTCCTCTTCTCAAAATTGTCGGCGCGACCGCGACAGTTTCTACGTTTGTCACCGTCGTTGGGCACCCGTACAACCCGATGTTCGCCGGAAAAGGAGGCTTTAACCTCGGTTTCCCTTGCTTCCCTTCCAAACTTTCAATCAACGCCGTCTCTTCGCCGCAAATATACGCGCCGGCGCCGTAGTGAATGTTCACGTCAAAATCAATCCCGGTCCCGCACGCGTTCTTCCCCAAATACCCAGCCGCGTACGCTTCATCTCTTGCACGTTCTAACGCCAATCTCTCGTTCACGTACTCTCCTCGGATATAAATGTAACACGCTCTCGCTCGCATCCCGACCCCGGCCAACAAACACCCCTCCAACAACTTGTGCGGGTCGTGTCGCATAATCTCTCGATCTTTACACGTTCCAGGTTCACTCTCGTCCGCGTTCACCACTAAATAATTCGGTCTCCCATCCGCGCTCACTTTCGGCATGAACGACCACTTCAACCCGGACGGGAACCCGGCGCCGCCGCGGCCGCGCAACCCAGAGGCTTTGATTTCGTTGATGATCCAATCCGCCCCCATCAACACGAGTTCTTTCGTGTTATACCAATCCCCGCGCTTCATCGCGCCTTTAATGAACGGATCGTGCTTGCCGTATAAGTTCGTAAAAATACGATCTTGATCGGTCAGACCTCCGTGAGTGCGCGGGAGATGCGGTGAGTCGGTGTTTCGCGTCGAAGACGTGGTCGAGATGGATTTTGCTCGAAATGTCGTCGTCGTCATCGACGGATCCGGTTGGTTTTGGTGTCGCTTCGTCGTCGTTACGGTGGTGTCGTTCGAAGACCAATTGGTCAACTGACACAACAGAGACGAAGATCGGACGTAAGTGGAGGAGGAGGAGGAGGAGACTCTTCGAAAAAGCGCGACGGAGGAGGAGGACATCTTCGGGTCGAGCTTTGTAGCGGTTTATGTGAGGTTTTCGACCCTAAGGAGGAGTACAAAAAATACAAAAATGCTTGAAAAAGAGTGAAAAATACGTGCGGTGCGGAAGGAAAGTCGTTTACGAACAAGAGAGAGTAAAAAGGCTTTACGCGCACGTACGAATGATACATCGATCGAGCTCTTTTAAGTAAAGTGGTTCTATCTAATCATAATAAAGCATTGTTTGTATTAAAAGTACAGTTGTCGTTTTTTCTCGCTCGGGTGGTCAACGTCTTTTTTCGCCACTCTTGAACTTTAACGTTTCGTAAATGATCATCCTCCACAGCTTTAAGACGAAGCTCTCGGCTTCTTCGTCGAGAAAGACGGAGAGTTCTTCGAGCAAAACGGACGCGTCGACGCGTTCGCGAAGTTTTTCGAGGACAAAATCGACGACGGCATCTTCTTCTTCTCCGAGAAGTTCGACGGTTTTTTTGGTGACCCATTTTCGGCACAGCGATTCGGCGCCGGAGGTTTTGAACGCGGACCAATCGATGTCGTAGTTGAAGACGTCGGCTTTTTTGGTTGGGATTTTGTCGATGAGTGACGCTTCGAGCGCGGCTTTGCGTTTCTTTTCTTCTTCGAGGAGACGTTTTTGGTCTTGGTCGTCGGAGTCTTTGTGATCGACGGTGAGACCGGCGGCGACGATGCGTTTTTCAGCTTCGGTGTATTCAATTGGTACGAATTGTCGACGTCTTTTTTTGTTGAGTTTGGTTGTTTCATCGTCATCGTCGTCGTCGTCGTCGTCGTCGTCGTCGTCGTTTCCGTCCGCCTCCGCACCTGCCCCGTCTTCGCTGGATTTTGTTTTCTTTCGCTTGGAGAATCCCGCGATGGTGGTTTCCTTCACCGTTTTCTCCTTCTTCGCCTTTTCTAAATTGAGCTTCTTCTTTCTCTCTTCTTCCAATCGTTTCTCCTCGTCTCGTTTTGCCTCTTCGATCTCGTCTTTTTCGTTCTGTCTATCTTTCTCTTCGGCTTCTAATTCGCGTTCTCGGAATCGCTTTCGGCGATCCAAATCTCTCTCGTCTCTTTCCCAAACGTTCAACTGTCGATCGTCGTCGTCGCGTTTGCGTCGAGACGCTCGCGTGCGGTCTAAGTTGCTCTTTTCTTCTCGTTGTCGTCGCATTCTCTTGTTCCTTTCGTTTAAAATAAACCTCTCTTCGTCCAACCACTCTCGCTCTCTCCTTCCGAATTCTCTCTGTTCGTTTCTTCGTTTTTCATCCTCTCTTCGTTTCTCTTCGCGTTGGCGTTTGGTCAGAGGTTTCGCCGGGATATTATTATCCCCTTGGTTCGGATATTGTCCACCACTCGCTCGACCGACTTCTCCGTCTTCGTGTTGCATCGCTCCGGCTGTTTTGGGGCCGGTGGTTTCCGTTTTCGTCCCTCCGGCGCTCGTGCTCTTATTCGTAGAAATTTGGTTCGTGAGCATAGACGCCGTTCGCAGTTTCTCTTGCGAAGACTTCGTCGTCGTCGTCGTGGTCGTCGTCGCTCTTTTCGCGCCACTTTGAATATCCTCCTCGTCCTTATCTTCTAACTCTTTTTCCTCCGAGAATTCACCCGCGTCGACGTCTTCGTCCTCCGCCGGATCCATCATCTCGCCTTTCATGATCTTCTCAATCTTCCTCTTCCTCTCGTAATCCTCCTCCCCATCCTTCTCGCCTAATCCTTTCTCTCGCCTTTCCTCGTTAAACTTCTCCGCCGCTATCTTCGTCGCTTGATTCACGTTCAATAACAACGTCTCCGTCCTCGCTTTCAACTGCTCGTCCACGTTCTCGTACAATTGCATCCCGTCCAAAACTCGCATCGCCGCTAAAACACCCTCTAACGTTTCAAACGTCGCGAACCCGAACGGTTTATACTTATAATCGGGTGGTTCGATATCTCGCGTCCGTTTCCATTCCGAGAGGTTCCCGCACGTTTTCAGTATCGACGTAATCTGTTGGTTCGTGATTTCCGATGGGATTTTCCCCACGTACACCGTCGTTTCTTTTCCCGTCGTCGTTTCTTTCCCTCTCGTCGATTCCATTCTTCTTTCTTCGCGCGCAAACGCAGACAAAGAGAGAGGAAAGCGCGCGGAGCACGCAGACTCTGGCACGCACCTACACAAAGGTACTCTCGCGCGATAAAAGTTTGCGTACAATCTTCACTTAAAATGAAGATTTCGACCGCCTTTTCCACGCCTGCGTTTCCTTCGTGCATCTCTTCCTCTCGAAGAAGAAGAAGAAGAACAAGAAGAAGAACAACGACGACGACGAAGAGCGTTTCATTCGATGACGACGACGACGATGCGCGTTATGATTTAGACGAACTCTTCGACGACGATCGACCGTCGAACAGGAAAACCTTGTTTGATGTGAGCAAGAAAGCGCGAAAGAACGTAAAGAAAGATGCGCGCGAGACGATGACGATGATGTCTGCGTCGTCGTCGACGAGGAGGAGTGCAGAGGTGGAAGTACCATCGGTGATGAAATCAAAAGCGGCGATTTTAGCGGAAGAGATGTACGAAGATTCAGAGGAGGAACGAATGAACGAGAGCAAAGAAGAAGACGAATATTTCGAAGAAGAAGAAGAAGAATCTGATTTGATGCGGAAAGTGGTCAAAGGGGTGGATGGCATTCTGGACGGCGTGGAGAAGGAAACGCGACAGAACTTTCTCGTGAAAGGAACGTGGGAGACGTTCAAGAGAGGCGAACGAATCGCGAACAATCCGAGCGTTCAAAAAGGGGCGAAGATTGTTCAGAAAGTGAGCGTGGAGACGGTGAAAGTGGCGACGCCGATTGTCGCCAAAGCCGCGGCGACCGGGATCAAGGAAGGCGGGAAACTCGCGTTTAAAGTCGCGCTCGGGGCGAAGAACATGGGGGACGAGCGGAGGCAGAAGAAACAGGCGAAGAAAATCGTGGAGAAGAATTCGAACGGGATCACGCCGACGTGGAAGAAAAATGAAGGCGTGTTCAAAAGCGGCAAAGTGCCGTTTTCCTCGTCGTTCGGGAGGAGAAACGAAAAGGAAGAAGAAGAGGAAGAAGAAGAGGAAGAGAACGAGAACAACGTGTTTAAAAGCTTGTTCGGCGGCGGGAAGAAAAAGGAGCAACCTCCTCCTCCGCCTAAGAAGAAAAGAACAGACATTTTCGGACGCGAGAGAGAGTAAATACACGGATAGATAGATTTAGACGAAGACAGACCGGGGGTGAAAACTATTATACGCTACGTAGCACGCAAAACGCTCATCATCAAAACTAGTTTCTACACTCAAACTTCTTCGCTTCTTTTTCCCACTCCTCGGTGGAACACGAACTAAATCCCCATCGACTTTTCCACGTGGATTCCATCAGGTCCATCTTTTGGAAGCACCCGTACTTGCCGTACGATAACAGTAAAACAACTCTCCCCCACGTGCTCGATAAATGGCCTAAAAAGTAATCCGCGTCTGCGGCTAAATACAAATTCACGAGCGCGTTGTGAATCTCATTCTCCGGATCTAATTTGCCTTCTTTCAACAATCGATTGATGTCATCGTTGTGTCTCGGCTGAATCGTGGTGTAATAAAAGTGAAACTCTTTCCCAAAGTTCTTGATGGCGTCGTCGATGACTTCCCCATCTTCCGTCATCAACAGAACCTTCTTACACTTCGGATCGAGTTTTCGCAAGCGCGCTAAAAACTGTTCGATTTGCAAGTTGGACCCTTGGTGGCCTCTCTGCGCGCGATCGCCGTGTCGCACGTGAATCGCCGCCACCGGTTCTCTTCTCTCCTCGGTTTCCCACCCCATCCGTTTCTTCTCCAATCGCAACACTCGATCTAATTTCTCGTTCGGGTGTAAAATGTAATACAAAAACTGCGACACGACCCAACATCCGCCTCTCCCGCTCGGCATCTCGAACCCGTTTAACGCCTTTTTCAAATCTTTCATCCACCCAATTCCAGCGTTGTGCTCCTTCTGAAACCCATCCAAACTCCCTCGCGTCCAAATCAACTCCTCGTCTTTCTCCTCTTCCTTCACCAGCGCCCCTTCGCCTCGGTACACCCCTTCCGGCGTCTCGTACTCCGTCCGCGCGCTCGTGATTTTCTGAAAGTAACAATCGTTCCCGCGACTCGCGCACTTACTATACGTCCACCGTCCAACTTTCGCGTACGCGAACGGTCGTCCAAAATGTACCGACGCGAAGAACGCCGAACACACTCGCAACACTCGGCTCCCAAACCCTGCGGTTGGATCGTCGTCCGCGTAGACCAGCGGTTTCGCATTCGTCGCTCGCATATCGTCAAACTTCGTCTTAAACTGGTGGTGACACAGAGCACTTTGGAACAGATTTTTCTCTCTCTCGTACTTTTCGAAATCCGTTCCGCTCAGGCGCGTTTTGTGTGGGTCTAAAAAGCTTAATCCGTCGTAGTGGAACCCTCGGTCTTCGCACACGTCCCCACGCGACATGGAGTTGTGCTCGTACGGGTCCTCACCCGGGTCTCGGATGAGGAATCTTTGCAAGTACGACAAAGTCTCCGTCCCTCGTTGGAGGAAAAAGACGAAGAGAAAGAGGAGGAAGAGAACGAAGAGAACGAGCAATCGACGTCTCCGCTTCATACGTTTGTTGTGCTGTTTCTTCAACGTCGTCATCTTTGCGTCGTCTTCTTCGTCTTCTTCTTTTTCGCTGCTTCTTTCTGCGCGCGAAAAGGCAGCAGAGAAGTGAAGTGATTTCGCTTCGATTTCCCCACAACGCAGAGGTATAAGAAGACTATGTCTCGGAGAGCGGAAGACCAAGAAGAAGGAAAGGACGACGACCAAGTGCAATCACAAGCACTCCTGACCGCCTCGGACGTCGCCACGTGCTTGAACAGCTGCCACGAAAGCTCCGTCGTCGCGTTACCTCCGTCGTTTTTTCTTCGTCATCAAAACCATCATTCTCGCCCGCTTCGTCCGAACGCGAAAAGCCATCCGCCGGATGAGAAGAACGACGATGAAAAGCGCGATACAAAAAATGATATTTGGATCGGCCGAGTGGACCAGTTAGCGAAAGCGTTAGGCGTCGTTCGGTTCTCAAAATGCGCCAGCCAAGAGGTCTTGACGTCGTCGAGGACGGTGACGACAAAACGAGGCGCTTTGTTAGGGAAGACTTTAGAAGGATTCGGAGAGGGAGGAAAAGGAGGAGAACAAAACAACAAAAGCGAGAGAACGGAAAAGAACACTCCGGAGGAGACGGAGGAGTCGAGAAACAACAACAGCGCGAGCAGCAGTCGGCGGTCGAGCATGGATCTGGCGTTCAGAAATTTAAGAATGACGCCGCCGCCGCTGACGACGACGAGCGCGACGACGGCGCCTTTGTCGTCGATGACGCATCAGTATTCGCATCAGTCGACGCCAAACTTGACGACGGCGCACAATCAGTCGTCTTCATCTTTGTCGCCGGTGAAAGCGAAAACGGCGACGATGACATCGCAGAGTCGACCGACGACGCCGACGCCCGGGGAGAACGAGCGGGACGAAGAGCTCGGGTCGAGGAGTTTGTATTCGTTTTACGTGGTGTTGAAGGCGATACACGAGGTGGTGACGAGTGCTCCTTCCGAGCCTATGACGACTTCTGCCTCGACGTCGTTCGCGGAGAACAACAACAACAACGATAGTTCAAATGGGGGTGGTGGTAATAAAGTAAGTAGTAATGTTGATAACAATAGAAGCAGCAGTAGCACGCATAGCAGCACGAACGAGACGAGTAGTGGCAACGGGACGACGACGACAGAAAATAAGGAATCCTCGGCGTTGAAATACATGGTAGTCATACCCGGTTCCGGAGGCGTAGCGGGAGACACGTTGAGGTACGTCAGAAGATTTGCAAGCATGGGACACGTGGTGATAGCACCAGACGATATGGCGTGGCCGATGCATTTGCGCTACCGCCCGAGGAAAGATCTTCGCGAGGACAGCGCCGCGGAAGAAGAGAATGAAATAACGAAGGAGGAAGATTCGTATTGGAACGATTTCGCTTTGTACGACGTTGCCACCGATGCGACGACCGGCGCGAAACAAAGCGCGAGTGGAAGTTTGGTATATAAATCGTCCGCGAAGTCCTTCATCGAAGACTCGTTTCTAAAGAAGCAATACGACGCGGCGTTGAAGTTGAAATCTGTCGTCGTCTCACACATTTTATTGACGTTACCTGACTTTATCAAAAACGCCGGCGTGGCCTTAGTTGGAAACTCGGAAGGCGCCGCAGTTCTCGGGATGCTGAACGATAAGACTTTCATGAATAACTACGCGACTGCATCGTCAAAATCAGTAGTGAAAGCACGAATTGCTATCGCGTATCCCTTCGAACCGAGCTACTTTACCGACGGTTTAAAAGGATGGTTCGCGGGAACGTTCGGTTCGAGTTGGAGTTCGAATTGCCCAGTTTTGTGCATCAACGGTTCCGAGGACGAATTCTTCGGCCCGTTATCGTCGGTGGCGAGCGATGTCGTTTCGGCCAAAAGATTGAGCATGGATGGGCAAGAGAAAGAAGTAATGGAGAAGAATTACTCCGGCGATGCCTCGATCGCTTTGGAAAAGTTAGCGGCGCAACATCGCGCGAAGAATCAAGGTCAATCCAATCTTCTTTCCGTCATTGTCGTCGGCGCCAAACACGGTATTTTGAAATCACACGATGCCATGGTCTCCAAACTTTTGCGTAAGTTTTTACGAGCGCCGCAAAAGTGTCTCAAATCCGTCGTTGATGCGTTTAGCGAAGAAGTCGTGGATTACACCATCACCTCCAACGGCTCGGTCGGCAAGTTAATCCTAGAAACGAAAAAGGTAAAAACGAATGCGCTGCGATCGTCTTTGTACGACGCGGCGGCTTGAAAGGGGAAAAGTATTCTATGCGTTTAGCTTATGCGAGCAGAAGTAGTAGCGTAGCAGCATCGTAGTAGTGGATAAATAAATAAGTATATATTAAAAGTTCACATCATAAAGCGTTTGATATTTTTTATTATTGTGTGGGTGATTATTGGATGATGCAGCACCCTTTCTCTTGCGCAATCTTGGACAATTCCTGCGCCTTCTTTTGTGCGGCTTCGTAGGCTTCCTTGCCTTTCTTCGCCGCGAAGTCCTTCGCCTCCAACGCTTTCGCCTTGGCTTGGTTCGCCGCTTCCATCGCCTTGTCCTTGTACTCCGAGTACTTGTCCTCCGCCTCTTTCTTTTCGGATTCGGCTCTCTTCAAGGCAGCTTCCTTCTTTTCGACTTCCTCGGTCGCCTTCTCCGCTTCTTTTACCTCCTTGGGCGACGCATTCGCAGCTGCGGACTTTTGTTTGGTCAACTGCGCGGACGCTTTCGCAGCTTCCAACTCTTCCGCCGCCTTCTTGGCTTTGGCAACCTTCTCCTCGGCTTCTTTCGCCGCCTTCGCTGCCGCCTTTTCTTCCTCTTCCGCCTTCTTCGCGGCTTCGTCGGCGATCTTTTGCGCTTCTGCGCGTAATTTCTCCATTTCCGCCTTTTCTGCCGCCTTCTTTGCTTCTTCTTCCGCGGCAATCTTGGCCAACCGTTCCTCCTCAGCTTTCGCCGCGGCGATGCGTTCTTTCTCTGCCTCCTCGGCCGCTTTTTGCTTCTCCAAAGCGGCTTGTTTCGCCGCTTCCGCCGCTTTTTCTTCGGCTTCCGCTTTTGCGGCGGCTTCCTCGGCTTCTTTCGCCGCCTTCTCTGCTGCCGCTTTCGCCTTGGCTTCCTCCTCGGCTTTCTTCGCGGCGGCGGCTTCCTCCTCCTTGGCCTTCTTCGCCGCCTCTTCCGCCGCCGTCGCTTCCGCCTTATCCTTTTCCGAAGCCTCTGGCGCCATGCTCTTTTGCTTGGTCAACGTCGCTTTCTTCTCGAGCTCCACCTGTACTCCTGCCGCCTCCTCGGCTTCCTTCTTCGCCTTCTCCTCCTTCGCCGCCGCTTCCGCCGCTTCCTTCGCCGCTTGCTTCTTCGCCTCGGCTTCAGCCTTCGCCTTCTTCTCCGCGATTTGTGCCGCAACTTTCGTTCTTTCCGCGTTTGCAATCGCAACCGCGTTCGCGACTTCCTTCTCCGCGTCCTTTCTCAAATTCTCGATCAATTCTTTCGCGACGCGTTTGCGTTCCGTTTTCGAAATCAAAATCTCCCTCATTTCCACCTTGAGCAGTTCGTGGCATTCGTTCAGAATTGCCAATCGTTGTTTCGCGAAGTGTTCCTTCTTCAACTTCTCCTTGTCGACGAAATCTTCGCCGGATTTAAAGAACCCACCCTCGGCGCCGGTATCTTCTTTGACTTCAAAATCTTTCGGTGCGGATGCCATCATTTCGTCCAGTTTGGTTTTGAACACTTGGGTGAACCACTCTTCGCCGGAGATGATCGAGGCGTCGATTATTTTTAATTCTTCGGATGACATTATTACTAATTTATGTGTTATATATAGTGATGCAAAAGATCTTCTTTAACAGTAAAATAGTAGTGCGTTATTCTTCTTCTTCTTCTTCTTCTTCTTCTTCTTCTTAAAGAGTTGGTTTAAATATATATATAGTATATATATTCGCGCGGAAAGAAGAGAGTAGTACGTAATGGAGAAATTGAATTGTTGCGTTGGATTGAATCGAATCGGCTGGCAAATATCTGTTTAGGGTTACAATTGAAACCCTAACCTCTCTTGGAGGACTTCTCCAAAATTCTCCATGACTGCCTTTGCTCCCTTTCTCTCTCTTCTCGAGAGAGAGAGAGAGAGAGAGAGAGACAGAGAGAGACAGAGAGAGACAGAGATGAGAAGAAAACGTTTCCACGACGATGATTTTGCTTCAAAGAAGAGGGATGTTTTACGACGGGGGCGGCGCTTGAACAGCCGTTTTTGTCGTCTTCTTCTTTGTCTTCTTTTTCTCCTCCTCGGCTTTGTTTCTGTTGAACAAAGCGGATTAGAAGGCGGACGCTGCGCGTGGTGGTTGTGTGGTGCTTTCGCCGAAGACGATCACTTTGGTGGACAACATAAACAAAAAACAAACAATCACGCGATTCTCGTGGATGCGTCGCGCTTTTGGTTCAACTACCGCCACGCCGCGAACACGTTGGCTATTTACAAAACGATTAAACGATTAGGTATTCCGGACGAGAATATTATCTTGATGGTGGCGGACGACTACGCGTGTAACAGCCGGAACGTTCGCGCCGGGGAAGTGTTCACAGACGATAGCGGGTACGAGAATAACGTGTATACGGAGGATATAGAGGTGGATTATCGAGGCGACGAGGTGACGCCAGCGAATGTATTGAGGGTATTGTTGGACGCGCACTACTATAACTCCGAGGAGGACGAGAGCGATGATGATGACGGTAGCGTACTACTCAATCTACCCAACTCGAAACGATTGCGGACGGACGAAAACTCGAACATTCTCTTCTACCTCACCGGTCACGGCGGTGACGAGTTTTTAAAGTTCCAGGACCAAAAAGAAATCACCTCGATGGATTTGCAAAACGCGTTTACGAAGATGCGCGAGATGAAACGGTACAACGAGTTGTTGTTCGTCGTGGACACGTGTCAAGCTGGGACGATGTTTAAAAGGTTTAACGGATTGAGGAATATTATCGCAGTCGCGTCTTCGATGAAAGGTGAAAACAGTTACGCGCACGGGACGAGAAATGATATCGGTCTGGCCGTTTCCGATCGGTTTACGAGGTTCCTGTACGAGTATTTGAAGAGGGACAACGCGGAGGAAATCACGTTGAGAGAAGTTTTCCAAAGAGCGCAGTCACCGCAGATTAGGAGTTATTTGATGAGTACCGTCCAAGTGGATTGGTCCAACTACGTTGACGGACGACAGTTGGGCGATGTGAAGGTTGGGGATTTCTTTGCCAACGCTCATAGTCGCCGCAAGAAGAGTCGTACTTTTAACGCTCAAAAATCCAACGAAAAGGACGAGGAAGCGTACGCGACCATTTTACCTGGATTTGCAACGGCATCAGCGTTTACATCAGCATAGCTTTTCTAGTATGCATTAAGTAGTGTTAGTATGATATTTAGTAATAATAGTAATAGTATTTCCGTGTGTATCTTTTCTTATATTGTACATTAATAGTAAGTCCTTCCATCGCGTTTACTTTTTCGCCGCCGTTGCGCTTACCCTCGGTTTGCGCAACTCCTCTCGAGCGAGAATCTCCTCGGCCTGTTTCGTATACTCTTTAATCTGTTTTATTTTTGCCGGGTTTACCGCGAAATGAAATTCACACGACGCCACGGTTAATTGCAATGCCGTGTTCGTGCTTCGATTTGTTAGTTCTTTAGCTTCGTCGAGTAACTTCTCCAATCGACTGGTGAGATCGATAGCCTCCGCGGCGTAACGCTTCTCGTCCTCCAAACAATCACGGTTAGCGTTCGTTTCGAGTGGTGGAACCTGCGCAGATGACTTTGGGGCGTTGGTACTCTCTTTCATCCCTTTCGTAGCTACGGCGGTCGCGGTATTAGTGGGGATGGGAAGATCCTCTGCAGATCTCGGTTTCGCCGCGTTTTCCTTACCGCCTTCGCCTCGGCGCTTCTTCTTCGACGGCGAAGTCATCGTCGGTGGTAACATCGAGCGTTGCTTCAAAAGCAAATTCGACGACGATGTTTTCGATTGTTCCTTCGTCATCGCGTTAACCTTTTCTGCACCTTCTACCGCCATTTCCACCGGCGTATTCCCCGGTGTCGGAGGTAAAACTTTCCTCTTGATGGCGTTTGTGCTCGCCGGATTCGTAAAATCTTCTTCGCCGCGCGCGACGACTTTCGTGAGCGCGATCTGTAAATTTCGCGGCTGTATCAATTCCGCGTTTCGAGGCGCAGAAGTCGTTGCCTCGCGCTGTTCTTTTTGTTGTTGTTCTTGTTCTTGTTCGTTAGCTTCTTTCGCCTCCTCGTTTACCTTTTCTTCTTTCTCTTCTTCTCTTTCCACCTCTTCTTCCTCGAGCTCTTCTGAGTGTTCCTCGACGTCGTCTTCGCCTGAACCCATCACCTCGTCCTCTTCATCGCTTCTTTCGAGCTTAAACTCGTCGTCCAAATCGTCCTCCAAATCGTCCTCCTCTTCGATCATCCTGTCGTTTGTTGCACAAAGGAGGTTCAGAGATACCAAAACAAAAGAAAACGTTCGCGCGAAGTAGAAGAAAAGAGACGTTTTTTTTTCCGTCCGTAAAACTCGTCGCACACGTAAACGCGCTAAAAAAAAAAACACCGCGAGAAGAAGAAACTCCCCATAAAACCCACCTCGCTTTTTTAAACAAGTGCGCGTTGTTCGCTCTCGGTCGCACCACCATAATAGTGTTGGCGTTGTTGGTGTTGAACTTTGACGAAGACGTCGTCGTCGTCGTCGTCGCCGTGGTGTTCGTTTTTCCTCCTTGTTTTTGTTGCATATTTTTTTTTCTTTTTTTTGTGTTTGTGAGGGGGCAGAGGTTTCGTTTTTTTCTTCTTTTTTTTTTCTTTTTGCATCAAAACACACAACTGTCACAAAAGTGCTCAAATTTCTCATCGCGAGAGTGACTTTGCGAATATCTTTTCGGGGGTTGCACACAACTACTAACTTCTTTCAAATCAAATGCGTTTAAAGTTCTTCTTTTTAATGCGGTGGCTTTAAGAAGACAAAGAAAAGGATGCCGTCCTCCTCGCCGCCAAAAATGGAGGAGGAGGAGAACGATGCGTGCGAGGAGAGAGTAAACTCTTCGGTTTTTTTTCTCGGCCAATCGTACGCGCGTGTAAGAGTCGATGGCAAAGGGTGCGATGATGATGATGATGATTTTTGGGGGAAGATTGTAAAGGAAGAAGGTCGTTTGCTCGCCGTGAGCGTCGAGTGCACACCATATACAGCGCCACCGCCACATCGGGAGGGATCGTGCCTTTACCACGTGCGCATTGAATCTTCATACGGACACGGGAGATGGTGTCGACCGATGCCGAACGTCCTGTGGGTGGAGATGACATTTTCGGTGGAAGATGTTTTCAGGCACATCGAAGAGATCGGTTTGAGCGGCGTGGACGAGGAAGACGTGCGCGAGATGATTCGAGAGGGGCTGCGAAAGAAGGAGAGAAAAGTGAACGTGGTGGTGGAACGGAGAGGCGGCGTTTCGCTTCAAGGGTTGTCGAACGATCAGGCGTTGGATGCGCTCCATGGAAAAATTAACATGTATTGCGAGATTGAGTGCGTGATGAAGGGACATTCGTTTACGTTGACGCTGCCGCCGACTCCGACGAATTGGAATTATAGCGATATTGCTTTAGTAAACGAAAACATAGAAAACGGGGGAGGAAGCGTAGGGATGTCAATGTTTGCGTACAGGGCGATGAAGGAGCTGGAGGAGTTGAGAGAGGCTGTTCGAAATACCTCGAACAATGAAGACGCGAGGAAGAAAGAAGAGATATCGCAGAAGTATTCCAAGGAGTTACCGCCGCCTGAAGCGAAAACGAAATCGCCAGTGAAAAGAAAAGCGATGGGAGGTGGGTTTGGCGGCAACGTTAAAAAAAAGAAGTAGGGATAGGAATTTAGGAATCGTAGTAAACATATATAACAGCACGCTATCGCTTTTTCTATGTGTGCATTTCTTTATCTTTTGCCTAAATCAACCGAACCTTCTCGAACTTCATTTTTATCATACGTACTTTTCACGGCGTTGAAGTCTGGACCGGATGGCGTCGCAGTTTCACTTTTTACTCCGTTCGAAGTCCAATCGTACGGTTTTGCTTTCAAAACCGGGAGCGTTTTCTCGCCGTCGCCAGTCTTACCGAGCGTTCGCGAGAGAATGTACATCAGCGCCTCTTTCGATTCGTCCTCTTTCAGGTACTTGGCGATGAATTGAAGTCTCTCAAAGTTAGATTTACCGAAATCGGTTTTGTACCACTCAGCAATAATCTTCGACGCTCTGATTTCATCCACGATGCAAGGTCTTTCTTCGTCGTCTCTCTTCCCGTCGGCTCGGTTGATGAGCAAAGAGCATCGATAATCAATTTCGACGTCGCCTTCGATAAACGCAAAAGCAGCGTCTTCCAGCTGCTCATCAATTTTATCACCTTTGAAAACTCGAATGGGTGGGCACGACTTCGCTCCGCACACTAGCGCGAAGTGAATTCTCGGATCCATAGGCGTTATGCAACATTCGCGTCTCGCGTCGCCACTTTTAAACGGTCCTCTCGAGAGTTCTGGTTTGCCTAACAACACGCCAATCGCCGCCGGCGAAGGTCGATTCGAACGCAACACGCCGTGTTCGATGTCGTTCGCGGAGTATTGTAATCCGCCGATATCATATTTGGCCTCGTCGAAGAACTTCAATCGTTTGAAAGTATCGTCCGGTACGCCTTTAACGATGGTCGCGTGGACAATTAACGCGTTGTAAATGTTGATGAAAAACGCCATTCGATCGTCTCTGTTCAACAAACGCGGATCGCATCTTTGCAACTCAGCCGCGACGGCTTTGTACTCCTCAAACTTTTCGCTCTCTTTCATACCTTCGTAATCTACGTACGTTCCGTCTGCGTTCAAAAATGAGCCGTACAATTCCAATATGCGCTTTCGAAGATCGTTCGCCACCGTCGTCGCGTCTCTCGCCGCGCCGCGAAAGATAAACTCGCTATTCAATCCAGCCACGCCAACTTCAACTTCGTCTTTTTGAAACCGAAATACACCTTTTTGGTACCCGTTTACGCCGAATTTGCTAGGATCGATGTTTACAGAGCTACTAAACGCGTCCGTTCTATCGATCGAGTGCATCAACTCTTCTTGCACCATCATCTCGCCCACGTCTAAAGCCGCTTTTCGATCGGCGCAAATATCTCTCACCACCAACCATTGAATAAACCGTTCCGCGCTGAACGTTTTCGGATACTTTTGCGGACAAAACGGAATTATCGTCCTTTTCTTCGTTTCAACTAACTTCAACCCGCCTTCCTTTTCGGGATCTCTCCTCGCCATGTTCACGATGTGCACCAATCCTTCGTATGGAATCTCGTCGGCGAACTTTATGTCGCCGCCTTCGCGACTTCGCTCTGTCGTTTCTCCCGTTTGTTCAACTACTCTTTCCTCTGTTTCCTCCGCAACGCCACTCGTCGTGGTGGTATCAATCTCGCACTCCTCCACCCCCAACGCGTTCTCTTTGCACATCTTCTCCTTCAGCAGCTCTCGCATGATAATTTCCGGCAACGCGCTTTTGCTCCTCCCTTCCTCTTTCCTCTTTTCACCACCACCATCGTTTCCATTTATCTTCTCCATCAAACTCCCATCTTCGAGAGCTTTGATCAACTCGTCCGCGCCGCCGAGTATTTCTCCGTCCACGTAAATCTGTGGTATCGTTCGCATGTTCGACACCGATTTCGAGAGCTGCAAAATCCTCTCCCCGCTTTCCTCTCGTTCAAACGAGTCCACATCGACGTCGAGATACGCGAGCGACATTTTATCTAAAGCTGATTTCGCGCGCTTACAGTGCTTACACGTGGAGGATGTCACGATGGCGATCCTCGTCGGGTTCTCGTCGTTCATCTCGTCGTCGTCTTCTTCGGTCAATCGGGACGGTTCCGCCACGACGGAGGAAGATGAAGATCTTCTCCTTTGTTTCGTAAGAAGAGGATTCTTCTCGGTGGTAAAATCGTATCTTCTTCTCCCCGTCGACGTCAAAGGAGGAGGATTCCCCGAAGCACTGCTGCTGCGAATGCCGCTGCTCGATCTTCCTCCGCCGCCGCCTCGAACTCTCGAGTCCAAACCGAGGAAAAAAACAGAGCAGAGCGGTGAAGAAGTGCTCATATATGTGTGCGTTTATCTCCTTCTTCTTTGTCTTCTTTAACTTCTTCGTCTTCACGTCGTCACTCTCTCTCTCTCTGAAGCTTTTTCTCTGAAGAAGAGAATTGAGGCAAAAACGGTTTAGGGTATTCAACCCTATTTCTTAGAGATCTCAAAAACAAAAGGTCAAGCTCATTTCCGTCACCCCTTTTGTGTCGTTAAAAGTAATTCAGAGTAAACGCACAAAGAGCGAGCACAGAGAGAGAGAGAGAGAGACAGAGAGAAGCGAAAGGAAGAGAAGGGACTGAAACGCGTTGTTTTATAGTATATATTGTCGAGGTTGAGGAGAGAGTGCGACGATGA